>Ga0256404_1000237_pt1 | contig 140687 bp, 111 predicted proteins | sample RumenRJG_01DNA_FD_185990 | JGI IMG/M metagenome (GOLD analysis project Ga0256404, IMG submission 185990) | Bovine rumen microbial communities from Lethbridge, Alberta, Canada - RJG_01 | ecosystem: Host-associated > Mammals > Digestive system > Stomach > Rumen | place: Canada: Alberta... | reverse complement strand
AATCTAATGCAGCAATTGTAATGGAAGCAGAGACGGGAGCAATTCTATATGAGAAAAATATCGATGTCCAACATTATCCAGCAAGTATAACTAAGATTCTTACAACTCTACTTGCAATAGAGAACTGTAATCTTAATGAGGTAGTAACATTTTCTCATGATTCTGTATTCAAAAATGGTGGAGACTCATCTCATACAGGACGAGATGAAGGAGAACAGATGACAGTAGAGCAGTGTTTATACGCTGTAATGTTAGAATCATGTAATGAGAGTGCTTATGCGGTGGCTGAGCATGTAGGGGGTGGCGACATTAACAAATTCATCACAATGATGAACGATAAGGCTAAAGAGTTAGGATGTAAGAATACACATTTTTCCAATCCTAATGGACTACCGGATCCTAATCACTATACAACAGCAAGAGATATGGCGCTGATTAGTAAGGCGGCTTATGAAAATAAATTATTCGATAAGATAACAGGAACGAAGACCTATACTATCCCGCCAACTAATAAGCACGCAGAGCCAACCCCTCTTAATAATCACCATGCCATGCTTAACTTTTATCAGACTAACAAATATCTGTATGATCCATGTGTTGGTGGAAAGACAGGATATACCCAGGATGCGGGAGCCACTCTTGTTACCTATGCAAAAAAGGATGGTATGACACTTATTGCTGTTACTCTTAACGGACAGACTAGTTCATACTATGTTGATACGACAAATATACTGAACTACTGCTTTGATAATTTTACAGCTTACGATTTATCATCAGAGGCGGGAGCTTATGTAGATGGAATTGTTGGCAAGCTAGGTTCACTCAATAATGATAAGAAATATATTATGAGAGGGGAGAATTCAACAGTAATTCTGCCTAAGACAGCAGATTTTAGTGAGGCAACCTATAAGCTGGTGCCCTCCACTGATAGTAATAGCGATATCGCGGGAAGGATACAGTATTACTACGCAGACAGATTCGTAGGCTCTGCGGATTTGATATTTGAGAAGGGAGAAAGCGTACCATATCCATTCCATAATATTGATAGCGATAAGGGTGGAAGCGACATAACTTTCTTCAGATTTGATTATAAGGTGATACTGATAATCCTAGCAGGAGTCTTAGCAACCTATATAATTATTAGGGTTGCAAGGGCTAAGTCAGGTACAATTCTCCTCAAGAAGAAGAGAAGAAAAGACGTTAAGAGAAAAAGAAAGCCTAGATATACAGTAATTGACAGGAATCGCAATAGAAACAGGCGCAAAAGAAGACGTAAATGGTAGAAAAGGAGTAGTCCATGGAAGCACCATTTCCAATGAATCGAAGCGAAAAGAAGGAATTCGAGTTCGAGGTTATAGAAAAGCTTATTGAAGAAAACAACGGAATAGTAAGGACAAAACAGATTACACAGCTTGGAATTGATTACAGAAGAATCATTGCTTATGTGGAGGAAGGAAGGCTTACTCGCGTAAAAAGCGGATATTATGCCATTAATCTGGATAGCCAAAACGAGGAAGATCTGATAGCCGGGATGTTTCCTGATGGAATACTGACTATGGAATCAGCTCTTTTTTATCATGGATATCTTGAGGATAGACCCTTCGTGTGGAATATAGCAATTAGCAAAAACACTTCTAAATCCCGCTTTAAGATGGATTACCCTCCTCTTGAGCCATATTATAGTGAGAAGGATGTGCTGAGTCTTGGGGTTACGACTACTAAGGTAGGTGATTCCACTATGAAAATATATACAAAAGACCGATTGATATGTGATGTGCTCAAATACGAAGACAAAATGAAGCGTGATGACTTCAAAAAGGCGGCGCTTGCCTATATCCAGGACGAGGATAAGGATGTGGCAGCCCTAATGGAGTGCGCTAAGAAGAGAAAAGTACTTAAGAAAGTTCAGAATATGATAGGTGTGTGGTTATAAATGCTAAACCCTGTATTAATTAAGAAAAAAGCAAAAGAAATGGCTATTCCCTTCGACAACCTGCTATATGGCTGCTTGCTGGAGGAATTCATAGTGTTCATCAGTGAGAACAATCATGAGGAATTATGGGTTACAAATGACAATATCCTCTGCCTTGATTCCTACAAGCGAGGAATAAAGGATACATTGATTCTTACAATGAACGGAGATGAGGACTTAGAGGTCTATGTGAGAAAATTCTCGTTGTCAGTTGTATCTTATTTTATGAATATTGGAGTGCCAGTAACAACAAGTTTTTCTACGGAAAACAAAGTTAGATTCGAATTGAAAATCGACAATATGAAGATACCGGTTCATTTAGTAATTCAAAAAGCCCCTGAGATTAGCGCATTTACCAAGAAAAAAGAACTAAAGCTTACATTACAGGGGGATAGAAGTGTAACATACCTAGAATATCCTATTGAGGACAAGGTTTCGGAATTAGCATTTCACATATTAGACAAGCTAGAGTTACTTGGTGAGATGGAAATGTATATCGACCTGTATGATTTACTAGTTACGGAGCCAGTAGAGGGACGCAAGGTCAAGGAATGTCTCTCTAAGAAATGTGAAGGAAAAAGCGGCTTCGACATGGAGCGCTTCGAGACACTTCGAAGCTACAGAGATTATCCATATATGCAGAAAAAATACAAGCGCGCTCAAAAACGAACAAAGAGAAATGAGCTGACATGGAAGGATGTTCATGTTCTGATTATTAGGTTTCTAGAACCAATCTACAAAGCATATGTTAACAATGAAGTATTCTTCGGAGACTGGATGCCTGACATAGCCAGGTTTTTAGACTAAATAAACCCGACATATGTTATTATGTTGTAAGAATAATTATGGAAAGCAAAGACAATCTAAGCACAAAGCTACAAGAATATATTGATAAAGATATATATCCATTTCACATGCCGGGGCACAAAAGGATGCTCGAAGGAGCATATCAGCATGACATTACTGAGATTGAAGGCTTCGATAATCTCAATAATCCCAAAGGACTGTTGAAGGAGCTTAATGAAAGCATTGCCAGGATGTATGGCTCTTCGGCCAGTTTTTTTACGGTAAATGGTTCAACCTGCGGAAACTTAAGTGCAATATCGGCAGTTACGGATATAGGTGATACAATAGTTGTTGCAAGAAACTGTCACAGAAGCGTGGTAAATGCTGCAATTCTAAGGAAGCTTAACATGGAATATCTGTTTCCATCATACCTTAATGATTATGTTGCAGGAGAGATTCCCCTTAGTGAAGTAAAAAAAGTGGTAGAAAGCCTCGCTAACAGAGGAATCAAGCCGAAAGCTGTTGTAATTACAAGCCCGACATATGAGGGGGTTGTATCAGATATTCCTAAGATATCGGAATATCTTCACACAAGGGACATTCCCCTAATTGTTGATTCGGCGCACGGAGCTCATTTGCATTTTCACAGCGCATTTCCAGGGGACTATATAGATTGCATAGATGTATGTATTATGAGCGCCCATAAGACATTGCCCGTTCTTAATCAGGCAGCCATGGTCCATGTCAATTCTAGGTTGGTTGATCCTGCAAATGTTATGAGATACATCAGTATGTATCAGACAAGCTCCCCAAGTTATGTGATAATGGAGAGTATGAGCCATGCATTAGAGTTAATTACTGAGAAGAATTTTGATGCTTACGTTAGTAAACTTAAAGACTTCTATAAAGAGGCTCAAACCCTTGAAAAACTGTCACTTGAGCCCATATCAGAGGGTAGAGATATGGGTAAGATTGTTATATATACGAATGGATACATTGAGGGCGAGAAGCTGGCTTCAATATTACGAAAAGAGTACTTTCTTGAGCTTGAAATGTATAATAAGCATTATCTGCTTGCCATGACTAGTGTGATGGATACTTCGAAGGGTTTTCGAAGGCTGTTAGATGCATTATTCGCAGTTGAGAAGACCTTAGGAGAGAAAATTTATAGTAAAAATAACGAAAAAACCGCCAAAATATTCCAAAAGGGAAAGAGACGAACTAAATCAGGTGATTTATCCACAAAGTTCGAATTAAAACCCGTTAGAGAGTGCATAAATCGAATTTCAGCAGGAATAATTATGGCTTATCCACCTGGAATACCCATACTGATGCCAGGTGAGTTTATTGAAAATGACGACATCATTTACATAGAAGAAAACTACAAGAATATGGAAGGTATAGTAGACGGGAAGCTGCCTGTATTGTTAGATGAATAGTTTGCCATCTGGCACATCAAGAGTGCAGCCTGTCTAAAGTAAAGGGAAGAAATGTTATATTGTATTATTGGAAAAAGTTCTACAGGAAAAGATACGATATTCAAGTGTTTACTAGAGAACAAGTCTCTTAATCTTGAAAATGTAGTAAGCTACACCACCAGGCCTATTCGTGAGCACGAAGTTGATGGGGTAGAATACCATTTTGTAGATGATAAGAAGAGGGATGAATTAGATAAAGCCGGCAAAATCATTGAGCTTAGGCGCTACAACACTTGCTATGGACCTTGGGATTATTTTACTGTAGATGATAAGAGCCTTGATATTGAAAATAAGGATTACTTAATCATTGGAACCTTAGAATCTTACGAAAAAATACGCGACTACTATGGAAAAGGCCTTGTTCGACCGATATATATAGAAGTAGAGGATGGTCTTCGTCTGCAGCGTGCCCTCAACAGGGAGAAGAAGCAAAAGCATCCGAAATACAACGAGATGTGCAGGCGCTTCTTAACGGACGATGAGGATTTCTCTAAGGAGAAGCTAAAAAAAGCCAATGTGAACAGGACATTTGTTAATAACAATATTGATAGCACTGTAAATGAGATAATAGAGTATATACATTCTTGTGGGTAGGAGAGTAATATGGATATTAAGGTTAGTAATGTAACACCTGTTAATCAGGTAAAAGAGACAGAACAAGTTCAAAAGGGTGACGATTCCTTTAAGTTCACGCTAGTGTCGAAGATAGATGATGCCAATCTGAAGCAGAAGCTGTCTTCCCTTATGGAAAATATTAATCAACAGGGTGATAAGATAGCTAAGCATATGGATATTAACGACCTGCAGAAGTATCGTGAGCTTGTAAAAGAGTTCATGAATGAGGTGGTTAACAGGTCACATGAGTTTACAAGGGAGAATTTCCTTGATAGAAAAGGTCGTCATAGAGTGTATGGCATGATTCGTCAGGTGGATGATAATCTTGATGGGCTTGCTAAGGAGCTTGTTAAGGAAGAGAAGGACCATATTGCAATCTTAGGTCACATCGACGAAATCCGCGGATTGCTACTTGATATTTCAACCTAGACGGCTCCCCAGGCCCCGTAATCTAAGCGGCGCCCCAAGCTCCGCGAGATATGCGGCGCCCCAAGCTCCGCGAGATATGCGGCGCCCCAAGCTCCGCAATTATGCGGCTCCTCAGGCCCCGCCGCTGTGTAGGAAGTATATTGCCAAAGGTAATGCTTCGCTAAGAATATATAAGTGATTATATAAGATATAATTGATATGACACAACCGTTGCTCGATCTGCCATCCAGGTAGCGAGCAACTAATCCCAGCATCCCTGCTGGGATTTTGTTGTATACAGAGATAATCACTAATATATTCTAAGCTTGCATTAATCCTTAGCAATATACTTCCAACACAGCGGCTGGTATCCACCATAACCTTATAACATAAATACATATAAATAAGAAATAATTACACACAAATAGCATAGTTTTGTGATAGAATATTAACGTTAATGTGGATAAATATAGCAAAAACTTGAAATATAGCGATTATATTAAGGAGACGAGGTAAGTATGAAAATAGCTAACTTCAAAAGAATCGTAACATTTTCCATGGTGCTAATACTACTTGTCAGTATACTTGCGCCGTTGCCAGGCCCTGCTTTGGCAGCAGAAAACGAAGGAGTTGACCCTGAGAGTCTTAAGGGATGTAATTGGATGTCTCTTATATCTAATGACAGGTATCTTAATGAGGTTAATATACCAGGAACCCATGATGCTGGAATGGCCCAGGCCAAGCCATATGGACTGGTGGGCAAGCTTGGTCCAAGTTACGGTAGGACACAGAGCCTTAGTGTAAGGGACCAGATGAATGATGGTGTTCGAATGTTAGATATTAGAATGACTAACAGATACGGTTCCCAGGATACATCAGATGATATATATATTGTACATGGTAGTGAGGGCACTTTTGATGCAAGATTCTATTCTTATAAGAGTAAGAAAAGAATTAAAGCTAAACGTTCTTCATACTACAAATATACTTACTATACAGTAAATGATTTGATGGCTGAAGTATCAGAGTTCCTTAAGAATAACCCATCTGAAACAATTCTGCTTGAAATGGGATATGAGTATAATTCAGGTGACGAGGATAAGACTTACTCAAAAGCACAGAAGCTCTTAGATCAGTACGCAGCTACAATTAATCCTTCTACTGGAAAACCATACATTTATACAGATAATGGTTCTAAGATTATTAATAATATGCCAACTATGGGACAGGCACGAGGCCAGATTGTTGTATTGTCTAAGAATACGGGAGCGTTAGGCTATGGAATACAATACAGTGCACCTAATGGCTATGCTATTAATACGAAGGTGGCTGGAAAGATATTCTGCTTCGAGAATCATTACGAAGCAGACAAGAGTCATAAGTTAGATTATGTTAAGAATTTTTTCAATGGAGGTACTGTTAATAAATGGCCAACCTCAGGTAAGCAGGCCTACGGAACTGACTCTATTAAAGCACAGATTCATGACCTTCCTAAGGATGTTACAACACATATTGATAAAGGAAATATTATATCAACATCTTCTAATGTGGCCTGGGCAGACTGGAAGAAGCTAGGCGATAATCCTCAGGAAGTAGCGGATGTTGTTAACCCATATCTATATGGAAGTGATGGACTCTTCAATACTCGCGGCAAGCTATATGGATGGGTTTATTCAGATTATGTAAATGCACAAATGGCGCGAAAGCTGTATTTAACTAACTTCCCAACAGGAGCAGACGGCCTTAATTACAAGAAAGTTACATATAAGATTGGCACTGAAGAAAAGACAACCTATGTTCTTAATGGAGAAGAAATAACATTACCTGATTCCACCCAGACTTTTGCTGAAGGAATTACATTTGACGGATGGACGAAGGACGGCGATCCTAGAACAGTCTATAAGGTAGGAGCGAAGCTCAAGATTACTGAGGACACAGTATTCAACGCCCACACCCAATATACCTGGAAAGGACTTAATCAGTACCTTAGCAAGCAACAGTCGGGAACTGTTGATATTAAGCTTTCTGGAGATTTGATTTCTACCGAAGCAGATGAAACCTTAACCATTCCATCTGGAGTAACAGTTAATATTGATGTTGACGGCTATAAGATAGATGGAACGAAGAAGAGTAGCGACAGACCGAACTTTACCGTATATGGAAAGCTTAACATTGTAAGCAGTAACAATGGTAATGGAATAATTACTGGAGGTAAGAGTGAGAAGGGCGGTGCCTTCTATGTTGCACCAGGTGGAGAATTAACTGTAGGAAATAATATTCTAATTACAGGCAACAAAGCCTCATACGGTGGAGGTATCTATCTTAATAATGCGCAAAATGGCAAGAGCGCTGCCAAGGCTGTTATTAAGAATGCTACCATTACAAATAATGAAGCCACATATGGTTCAGGTGGTGGTGTCTATGCTCCTGATGGTACGACTGTAGAATTAAGTGGCAAAGTAATAATTACAAACAACACTGGTAAAATATACCGTTCAGGCGTCAGCAACCTGCACGTTGATAAGAGCGATACGCCTATAATATATCTGACTGGTAATCTGCAAACAGATTCGGACATAGGAATATCGGCGTACTTAAATCATGTTAATAATACTGAAATGCCAATAGGATACGATAATAATAGCGGTTCATATGTAAATGGCAGCAAGGATTATTTTAAGAGCGATTATGCCGGTAATGTAATTGGTGTGGGAACAGGCGACAATGCGAATAAGCTTGTTATAAAGCCATTCAAGACATACACTGTTACATTTTTTAATTCCTATAAAATACCAGACCAAACTGTTGTAGCTGGTAGCAAGGCCACAAAGCCTAAGGATACACCGTTCAAGCCAAATTACAGGTTTACTAATTGGATAATAGATAATGATCCTGACAAACCTTATGACTTCAACACACCAGTGAACTCTAACCTAAGCTTGTATCCTAATTATGTACCGTATTTCGTATATGTTTCCTTCTATCATAATGATGCAAGTGGACAGATATCTTCAAGATGTGTTCAATATGATACGGCAATAAGTAGTATGCCAGATAATCCTATTTATAAGGGATACTCATTTGCAGGATGGTACAAGGATAAGGAGCTTACACAGGCATTTGATCCTGCAGAGAATATAACAAGCAATATTACTCTCTATGGAAAATGGAATAAGCAGCCAGATGTAACATTAACATTTGACACAGGTGGAGGAAGTGTAGTACAGCCTCAGACCATTGAGTATGGAAGCACAGCAACGAGACCAGCTAATCCTACAAGGCCAGGTAAGCTGTTTACAGGATGGTTTACTGACAGCTTATGCGCTAACGCATTTGACTTTAGTACACCAATAACAGCTAACACAACAATATATGCAAGATGGGAGACAGACCCGGCAATTACAACTAATTATGTAGTAGCATTTGACTCCAATGGTGGTTCTAATACGCCTTCACAGACAATATCAAGTGGAGGACTTGTAACAAAGCCTACAGACCCAACTAAGACAGGCTACGCATTCAGAAATTGGTACACAGACCCAGCTTGTACCAATGTATATAACTTCTCAAAGCCTGTTACTAGTGATATGATTCTATATGCCGGCTGGTACAAGGTAGAGCGAGTAGTAACATTTAACTCTAACGGCGGTTCCTTAGTGGACTCACAGCGATTAGCTAATGGTGAGACGGCGTATTATATGGAAAGCACGAAGCAAGGCTACACCTTCCTAGGCTGGTATACTGATGAGCAGTTAACTAATGAATATGACTTTGATACACCTGTTACTAATTCCATTACACTTTACGCAAAATGGATTCAACAGGAAATGACAGTAACATTCGATTCCATGGGAGGTTCTGATGTAGCGGAGGATTATCCAAAGTGGGGAGGCATCGTGGCAGAGCCAGAGGTGCCTGTTCGCGAAGGTTACAACTTCTTAGGCTGGTATACGGACAGTGAGTGTACTACAAAATATAATTTCAACACTCCTGTTAAGAAGGACATTACTCTTTATGCAAAATGGGAAAAAGGCCCAGAAGAAGAGACATATGATGTAACATTTGATACAAGTGGCGGAACTGCTGTTTCACCTAAGACAAATCTTTCCTATGGCACACTTTTGGATTTGACAACAGTTACTACAAGCCTAGAAGATTATGATTTTGTTGGATGGTATATGCAGCTAGGCGGAATGAGCGCTGATGATTTAAGAGAGTTAATTAAGGACAATCCAGATATGGAAGAGTATACCTGGATTGATAATGAAACACCATATATTTTGTCAGAAAACAACTATTATGTTGATGGAGATGCGAATTTTAAGGCTAGATTCGAAAAGCAGCTAGTTACACTAAGCTTCTACGATGGAGAAGACCTGGTTGAAACACAGACAGCTACTAAGAATTTTATACCACTTTATCCAGAGGAAATAAGTAAAGCAGGCTACAGCTTCGTTGACTGGTATTCTGATCCTGATTTAGTATATTTATTCGACTTTGATGCACCAATAGACGAGAATACTAATGCTTATGCAAAATGGGAACAGGAAGAATATACCATAACATTTGACAGTAATGGTGGAACACCAGTAGAAAGTCAGGATATACAATCTGATGAGAAGGTAAAAGAACCTACCAAGCCAACTCGCGGTGATGATGAGTTCTTAGGTTGGTATACACCGGTAACTGACGATCCAACAGAGATTGATTACATCTTAGAGGAATGCAGTGATGAGAAGGATCAATTTGTAGTATATGGAAGAACATTGTACCATGAATATGACTTCGATAACGAAATTGTAGATGAAGATATAGAGTTAGTTGCTATGTGGGATGACCAGGAGATATATAGATTATTTAATCCATATACAAGTGAGCACCTATATACAACAAATCAAGGAGAACTGTTCTACCTAACATCAATAGGATGGAATTTTGAAGGAGTAGCATGGGTTTCACCAACGCAGGGAGACCCTGTATATCGTTTGTTCAACCCATATACCTACGAGCATTTCTATACTTTGAATAAGGACGAGAAGGATTACTTAGTTACATTAGGCTGGAGTTATGAAGGAATAGTATGGTATTCTAATAACGACAAAGAAGATGAGGGACAATGGGTATATCGTCTCTTCAATCCATACGAAAGCATAGGTGCTCACCTTTACACATTAAATAAGGGTGAAATTGATTATCTAGTTAGTTTAGGCTGGATATACGAGGGTACCTGTTGGAAAACAGTTGATTAAACAACAATTATTGAGGTTATAGATGAAATTTCAAGATGTATGTGGTCAGGAAGCATTGATTAATCATATGCAAAGTGCTATCCGACTCGGTAAGATAAGCCATGCTTACATAATTAGCGGAGAAAAGGGCTTTGATAAGCTTTCATTAGCAGAGCCCTTTGCTCAGGCTATGTTATGTAGCAATCTGAATAAAGAGCCCTGCGGTGAATGTATAAGCTGCAAGAAGGCTATTCATCATAATCATCCGGATATAATTTACATTTCCCATGAAAAACCTAATCTAATATCTGCTAAGGAAATTAGAGAACAAATAGTCAATACGGTAGATATAATTCCTTATGAAAGTAAGCGGAAGATATATATCATAGAGGACGGAGAGTTAATTAATGAGCAGGGACAGAACATTCTGCTTAAGACAATTGAGGACCCGCCAAGCTATGCAACTATTATAATTCTTACCACTAATAAGGATATGTTTCTTCCTACTGTGCTATCAAGGTGTGTATGTCTTGATATGCAGCCGGTAAGCAATGAAACAATCAAATCCTACCTGATGAAGAAGGGAATAGTAGATTATCAGGCCGATATGGCTATTGATTTTGCAGAAGGAAATCCTGGCAAGGCCCTGATGATTGCGGATGATGTTGAGTTCAAGGAGCGACGGCGACTAGTTATTAATATGATAAGGGAGTATAAGAAATACGACCCTAATGACATCGCCAAGCTTGCCGAGAGGATGGAAAAGGATAGCGAGAATATTGACAGTTATATAGATTTGCTCTTGCTGTTTATGAGGGACGCCCTTATTCTTAATACAACAGGGGATGAATCAAGGGTTCATTTCCGAGAAGAAATGGGCAGTGTAAGAGATATGTCTAAGCTTCCCATAAGCAGAATCAATGATTTAGTTAATATAATCTGCGAAGCTAAGAACAGGATTAACACTGGAGTGACCATAAGCTTCGCAATAGAAATAATGCTACATAAAATGAAGGAGATATAAAGCGAAAATGGATACACAAGAAATGAACACAGAAGAAATAAACACAGAGGAAGTAAGTACAGAGGAAATGTCATCAGAAGAAGCAAACACTGATGAGAAGGTTACGGTAATAGGCGTAAGGTTCAGAAATGTGGGTAAAATCTACTACTTCGACCCAACAGGCTTTGAAGTCAATGTTGGAGACAAGGTAATAGTTGAGACAGCAAGAGGTATAGAGATAGGTACAGTACTTCTTGGTGCCAGAGAAGTAGGCGTTGAGAGCATCGTTAGCCCTCTTAAGGGAATAGAGCGTCTTGCTACAGAAGAAGATGTGGTGCACGCCGCAGAGAATAGAGACAAGGAGAAGGAAGCCTGTGTAAAATGTAAGGAGTTGATTGAAAAGCATGGTTTAGACATGAAGCTTGTTGGCGCTGAATACACATTTGACAATAAGAAGCTACTGTTTTACTTCACATCTGATGGCAGGGTAGACTTTAGAGAGCTTGTTAAGGACTTAGCCGGTGTATTTCGCACCAGAATTGAGCTTAGACAAATCGGTGTCAGAGACGAAGCGAAGATTCTCGGGGGCCTTGGAATATGCGGAAGAGAGCTTTGCTGCGCATCATATTTATCAGATTTTGCACCAGTATCAATTAAGATGGCTAAGGAACAGGGACTTCCTCTTAATCCAACGAAGATATCAGGTAATTGTGGAAGACTAATGTGTTGCTTAAAGAACGAGAATGAGACATATAAGTACTTAAATAGCAATCTTCCTAACAAAGGAGATACAATTATAACACCTACAGGCAGAGAGGCAGCAGTTGAAGACCTTAATGTCCTAAGACAGCAGGTTGTAGTTGTTGTAGAAGGGGAAGACGACATTAAGGAAAGACAGACATATCATGTTAGTGAGATAAGCTTCAAGCAGAGAAAGAAGAAGATAGAAGTCACTGATGAGGAGGCCAAGGAACTTGAGGGCCTAGAAGACAATGATTTAGAGTCTTCTAATGCAGAAGAGAACAGTCAGGATAATAAAAAGCATAATAGAGAGCATAATCATGGTAAGGATAACTCACATCATAGAGATAGACGTGATAAGAACCATGATAACAAGAGAAATAAGAAATACAATAAGAAAAAGCATTATAACAAGAAGAATTACAATAATAAGGATAATAATGAAGGATAAGGGCTGTGGACGAATCATTAATTCATGAAGGCGAGAGATTAGACGAGCTTCACAGAAAAGGATATATGATAATTCAGGACCCAAGTCAGTTTTGTTTTGGTATAGATGCGGTTTTACTATCAGCATTTGCCAGAGCAGGCAGTAAGGAGAAGGTCCTTGATATAGGAACGGGCACCGGAATCATCCCAGTATTGATGGAAGCAAGGTATGGTGGCGCCTATACTGGTGTAGAGATTCAGGAAAAAGCAGCAGATATGGCTAGAAGATCTGTTATCTATAACCATCTTGAAGATAGTATTAAGATTCGAAATGAAGACATCAGGGAATCCTATAAAGGATATGGCAACAGACCCTTCGACGTTGTTACCACTAACCCACCATACATGATTCCTGATAAAGGATTAGTCAATCCCAACAGCGCCAAAGCCCTGTCTAGACACGAACTTACAATAGAATTAGAAGAAATAGTTCGGATTAGCTCTCATCTTCTCAAGACTAAGGGCAGGTTCTATATGATACACAGGCCCTCCCGACTCGTAGAGATTATGACGGTTATGAGGAAGTATAAGCTGGAAATCAAACGACTAAGAATGGTCCATCCATTTATAGATAAAGAGGCCAATATGGTTTTAATTGAAGCAATTCATGAGGGTGGAGCGTTTATGAAGGTGGAGAGTCCATTAATTGTATACAAAGAGAAGGGAGTCTACACCGAGGAAGTAATGGATATATATTATGGAGAGTAATAATGGCAGGATGCTTGTATTTATGCGCAACACCAATAGGCAATCTTGAAGATATAACATATAGAGCAGTAAGGATTCTAGGGGAGGCCGACTTAATTGCGGCAGAAGATACCAGGACCTCTCGTAAGCTGCTTGATAGATATGAGATAACAACTCCTGTGACATCATATCACGAGCACAATAAGCTGGAGAAGGCGAGCACTTTAATTAGTAAGCTCCAAGAAGGTCAGGATATAGCACTTATTACGGATGCAGGAACCCCGGGAATATCGGACCCTGGAGAAGAATTGGTTAAAATGTGCTTTGAAGAAGGAATTGAGGTTGTTTCAGTGCCAGGTCCTGCAGCCTTTGTTACGGCGGTAACATCTTCTGGCAGGTCCAACAGGCGAATTGCATTCGAGGCATTTCTTCCTAAGGATAAGAAATACAGGGCACACATTATAGAAGAATTAAGAAATGAGACTCGTACAATCGTGTTATACGAGAGTCCACATCATTTGAGGGCAACGCTTAAGGAATTATCTAATGCCTTAGGTGAGGACAGAGAGCTTACCATAGCAAGGGAATTAACTAAGCGATATGAAGAGAAGCTGCAATTTACATTTGGCGAAGCCATAGATTATTATGACACAAATGAACCACGTGGTGAATATGTGCTTGTAATAGCCGGAAAGTCAAAAGAAGAGCTTGCAAGAGAAAATGAAGCCAAGTGGGAAAACCTCTCTTTATCCGAACATATGAAGATATATCTAGACAAAGGTTCGGATAAGAAGCAGGCTATGAAGAGTGTTGCAAAGGACAGAGGTGTAAGCAAACGAGATATCTATAATCAAATAATTCAAGAGGAAAACAATGAAGATTAAAGCAATTCTAATCGATTTAGATGGAACAATTACAGATACAGAAAGGGTGTATCAGAAGAACTGGCTTATTGCAGCAAAAAAGCTAGGCTATGATTTCTTTACTAAGGAGGATGCCCTTAGCCTTAGAAGTGCGTGGCGTCCTTATGGCAAGGAGTTAATGGCTAAAAGGTTCGGCGACAAGTTAGACTTAGATAAGTTAGCAGAAGTTACTACAGAAATGACTATTGAGGAATTAAAGAAAGATGGCACGAAGCTTAAGCCATACGCTAAGGAATTTCTCGAGGAAGTCAGAAAGTATAACTTGAAGGTCGTGCTTGTATCAGCCACAAGAATGGATATTGTTAAGTGGCGACTTAGCGAAGTTGGACTGTCGGATGCCTTTGACGAAGTGGTATCAGCCCACGGCACCAAGCGAGGAAAGCCTTATCCAGAGCCATATCTGTTTGCCTGCGACGAGATAGGTGTATCCCCGGAAGAAACAATTGCCGTTGAGGATTCACCTAACGGAGCCTTGTCTGCCATTGCAGCAGGATGTAATACTGTGATGGTTCCAGATTTAACCAAGGCGGATGAAGAGCTTTTGAACAAATTATACGGATATTGTGATAATCTAATGGGCGTTCTTGATTATTTGGATGTATAATATAGAAGGAATGGTTTTGTTTATGTAAAATGTGCAAAGGGGGTATATAATATGGATATGGATAAAGTTAAGCAGTTGCAGGAGTTTGTTGATGATTCTAATAGAATCGTTTTCTTTGGTGGCGCAGGAGTGTCTACTGAAAGTGGTATCCCTGATTTTAGAAGTGTTGATGGACTTTATAATCAGAAGTACGACTATCCACCAGAGCAAATCTTGTCCCATACATTTTTTATGCATAAGCCGAAGGAATTCTATCGCTTCTATTATGACAAGATTATGATTACAGGTATAGAGCCTAACGCAGCCCATAAGAAGCTGGCAGAGCTTGAGAAGGCTGGCAAGCTTGATGCAGTGGTAACACAGAATATAGACGGGCTTCATCAGAAGGCAGGTAGCAAGAAGGTCTTCGAGCTTCATGGCAGTACTCTAAGAAATTATTGTATGAAATGTGGTGAGTTCTACGATGGGGATTATATTCTATCATGCAAGGACAAGAGCGATTTTGACGGAATTCCAAGATGTGAAAAATGTGGTGAAATTATTAAGCCTGATGTTGTTCTATACGAGGAAGGCTTAGACGACTACCAGGTAAGCGGCTCTGTAAATGCTATTTCCAATGCAGACATGCTTATAATAGGAGGAACCTCACTTGCAGTCTATCCTGCAGCAGGACTAATCAACTATTTCCGCGGCAAGCACCTAGTCCTCATCAACAAGGGTGAAACAAGCCGCCAAACCTCAGCCGACTTAGTTATCACAGATCCTATAGGACAAGTATTAGATATGATAGCTTGTTAGAAGCTTAATTAAGACTCTGCATCCATAGAACTCCCAAGCCACATTCTTAGTGGCGGGGAGTTACTATGGTGCAGAGTCATATATTATGCACTTGACAGAGATTGTTGCAAGTGTTATTATTTACTCTCGTGGTATATATAAATATCCTTGGATACGTGTATTCTAGCGTATCCCAATAGTCCAAAAGGAGGTAAAGAAAGCATGAACAAGTATGAATTAGCACTCGTTGTTAATGCGAAGATCGAAGACGATGTACGCGAGGCCACAGTTGAGAAGGCTAAGGGCTACATTACACGTTTCGGCGGAACAGTAACAGAGGTTGAAGAAGCTGGTAAGAAAAAGCTTGCTTATGACATCCAGAAGATGCCAGAAGGCTACTACTACTTCATTCAATTCGATGCTGAACCAGAGACACCTGCTCAGATTGAGAAGAGTGTTCGCATTATGGACAACGTTCTTCGATTCTTATGCGTTAGACAAGACGAGGCATAGGATTTAGTTAAAGGAGAACATAATATGAATAAAGTTTTTTTGATGGGTAGACTTACAAGAGACCCAGAAATCAGATACGGTAACGATAATAAGCCTATAGCAAGATACTCTATAGCAGTTGACAGAAGATATAAGGATCAGAATGGTAATTATCCAACTGACTTTTTCAATCTTACATCTTTTGGAAACACAGCTTCTTTTGTAGAGAAGTATCTTAAGAAAGGCACTAAGATAGTTGTTGAAGGCGAGATTCGCAACAACAATTATGAGAAAGACGGCAAAACCGTATATTCTGACCAGATTATTGCGAATAATGTTGAGTTCGCAGAGAGTAAGAATGCCCAAGGTGGAGGAGATTATCCTAACGCCTCATCTAATCAGCCAACAGGCGATGCAGGCGACGGCTTCAATCAAATTGAAGATGCTACAGAGGATGACCTTCCATTCATTTAAACCAGTTAGTTTAAATAGGAGGAAATAATCATGGCTTATAATAAATCAGCTGATGGTGGAAGAAGAAGACCAATGCACAGAAGAAAGAAAGTATGTGTATTCTGTGGAAAAGATAACACAATTAGTTATAAGGACACAGCTACACTTAAGAAATACATTTCTGAGAGAGGTAAGATTCTTCCTCGTCGTATTACAGGTAATTGTGCTAAGCATCAGAGAGCCCTTACAGTTGCAATTAAGAGAGCTCGTCACGTAGCACTTATGCCATACGTTCAAGAGTAATTAAATCAGACCCTTCCGGTGAGAACTGGGAGGGTTTTTTAATGCACTTTTCTCAAAGATATTAGGCACAACATATAGAAAAATAGTTGATTTATAACACTACTTTTGGTAAAATGTCTCACGTAGATTATATTTTTTTGAAAGGAGAAAAAACATGTCATACGAAAACGCACGTAACGGAATAGGCAAAGTGTTTACTGCTCAGGTACTTAACATTATTGTAGCTGTATGTACTTTAATTACAGGTATTTTTGTTGTATTAGCAATCGGAGCAGCTTCAGCTGAGTCTACAGGAGGCGCAATTGCTTCTGGAATCGGTGGAGTAATTTTCTCAGTAGGAGCAGGAGTACTTGGTATTATCGCTTTTATCCTTCAGCTTGTTGGTCTTAACAAGGCTGGTCAGGACAGCGAGCAGATTAAGAAGGCATTTACAATTACAATCGTTGGTTTAATTGTTGCTATTCTTTTCGGAATTCTTAACTCAGCATTCCCATCTGCTACATGGATTAAGGGTATTGGTGATGTAGTAGGTACTATTTTAGGTCTTTTAGTTACATACAATATCTTATTTGGTTGTGCTGGACTTAAGTCAGAGTTAACAGATAAGGCTAATAGTACATGGAAGATGTACATGATCGTTATCATCCTTGATATCGTAGTTGGTATCGTAACTGTTATCCTTGGTGCATTAGGCATCACAGCAGTATCTGCAGTTGCTTATGCAATCGTTCTTATTGCTGACTTTATTTTCGACATCGTTGCTTACATTATGTTCTTATCATTCTTAAATAATGCTAGAAAAGTATTATAATTGATAAGAAATCCTAATAAGCGAATTAAGGCATCCTTGTATTAGTATATGGGGGTGTCTTTTTTTGCGCCTTAATGAGTTCATTTTTCTGCGAAATGCTTGATTTACATTAGATAAATAAATATAATATCCTTATGATAGTGTGTTATTTCGAGAAAGGAGAAATTGAAAATGTATGAGAATGCGAAAAATGGTATAGGAAAAGTATTTACATCACAAATATTGGCGATTCTTGCCGTTATATGTGCTCTTGTTGCTGGAATATTTGCTGCAGTTACATTAACTGCTGTAGATGAGAATCTAACAGGCGCTACTTTTGGTGGAAGTGTTGGTTTAGCATTATTTACACTTGCATCGGCAGTTTTATTAGTAATTGCTTTTATACTTGAGATGGTAGGACTTAACGTAGCCGGCAGAGATGAGCCATTATTTAAGAAGGCATTTATAGTATCAGTAGTTGGCTTAATTATTTCTATTGTACTTGGTGCTCTTGCATCATTAACAACAATTAGCTGGATAATTGACTTAAAGGATATATGTAACTTCTGTATTGGGTTAATAATTGTACACCATGTATTATATGGCGTGGCTAACATATGTCCTTCTTTATCAGATAAAGCTATGAGTGTATGGAAGGTATACATGGCAACTATCATAATTGCTGTTGTAGTAAATATAGTTTCAATAGTATTGGCATTGTTGAAATTATATACAGGTTCTGCAGTTCTTCTTATTGTATTTACATTATTGGATGCGGTTCTACAGATTGTTGCTTATGTTATGTTCGTTAGCTTCTTAGCTAAGGCTAAGAAAGAAATTATATAATAAAACAAAGTCCCAGGAGGGTGAGACATGGACGAGAAAATGTTAAGAAAAGATTTTATTGAATTATACGGCGAAGGGGGAGATATTAGAGAATATTTCTCGCCTGGTCGTGTTAATCTAATAGGTGAACATACTGACTATAACGGAGGTCATGTCTTTCCATGTGCTCTCACTCTTGGAACTTATGGTATTATGAGACGCCGTAATGATAATACTTTGAAGTTCTCTTCTGCAAATGTTAAGAAGGGACAGGTTGTTAGCGTTGATATGTCCAACCTAAAATACGATAAAAAGTATAGTTGGGCCAATTATCCTCTAGGAATTGTATGGGCCCTAAAGGATAAGGGAATTGAATTAGAATCTGGATTTGAAATGCTAATCTGGGGCAACATCCCTAATGGCTCCGGACTTTCTAGCTCTGCTAGTATAGAAGTTCTCATGGCCAAGATGATTCAGGACCAATACGAGATTAAGAGCCTTAATATGCTTGATTTGGCGCTGATAGGTCAGTATTCCGAGAATAATTTCAACGGTTGTAATTGCGGTATTATGGATCAGTTCGCAGTGGCCATGGGCAAGAAGGATAACGCAATGTTTCTAGACACAAGTGACCTCTCTTATCAATATGCACCAATTGATCTCAAGGATGAGAAGATTGTTATTATTAACAGTAAGGTTAAGCACTCCCTTGTGGATTCTGCGTATAATGAGAGACGCGAGCAGTGTTCAACAGCCTTACAAGAGCTTCAGAAGGAATTAGACATTAAGACATTAGGTGACTTAGATATAGATACATTCGAAGCTAACAAAGGCTTAATTAAGGATGACATAGTAAGAAAACGTGCAAAGCATGCCGTATATGAGAATCAACGCACAATCGAGGCAGTAAAAGCTCTTAAGAGAAATGATGTAGAGTCTTTTGGAAAATTAATGAATGAGTCGCACATTTCCCTAAGAGATGATTATGAGGTTAGCTGTCCAGAGATTGATGTATTAGTTGAGATTGCCTGGGCAACTGAAGGTGTCATAGGTTCGAGAATAACAGGAGGCGGCTTTGGTGGTTGTACTGTAAGTATAGTTAAGAATGATGCTGTAGATGAATTAAAGAAGCGTGTTGAGAAAGAGTATCCTAAGAAAACTGGACTTGACGCAGAAGTCTACATAGTTGACATTGGAGACGGAACACGACGCATTTAATATATATTTAGAAAGTAAAATAGGTTAAAAAATCTATTGAGGAAATAACATGAATAAGATTAAGTATAACAGCATGCTTGTGCAATATCTCAGGCTGCCGTTGTATCTAATACCTTTATTTATCCTGGGTATTATTCTTCTATTTTTACATAATCATTATAGGATTGGCTATGCATTAATAAGCGCTTTGGTATTATATACCGCCTTAGTAATTGTACTATATGTACTTATTAAGCGCAGTATTGATAACTCAGTACTTGATTTTGCTATGGGTTATGCTAGTGTACAGAAATCCATATTAGAGAATCTGGATGTTCCATATGCATTAATCACAGCCGATGGCAAGTTCCTTTGGATGAATAAGGAATTTGAAAAGACCACTGGCAAGGACAAGTCTTATCAAAAGTCCATAACTACGATTTTTCCACAGATTACGAAAGAAAAAATCGCGAATGTTGGGGAAGGCAAAAGGGATCTTCTATCTCTCGAGTTCGAGGAAATGAGTTATAAGGTAACTGTTCATCGTTTTGAAGCTGAAACCATGAAAAAGGGCGATATGTTTGGCTTTGCAGAGGGACAAAATACGGTATATGCCGTTATTCTCTATGATGAGACAAAGCTCATGGCTTTAGAGACACAGCAAAAAGAAACCGAGATGGTAGCAGCCCTAGTATATGTTGATAATTTTGAAGAAATAGCTGACTCAGTTGATTCTGTTCGTTTGTCAGTTATTCGTGCTGTTATAGAGAGAAAGGTATATCAATATTTCCAAGGAAAGAAAGCTCTTGTCAGAAGAACTGACAGAGATAAGTACATCGTTGTAACTGACCGAAAGGGTCTGTCTCTTATGGAGGAAGATAATTTTGCCATATTAGAGCAGATTAAGACAACGAAGGTAACTAATGATACAACCCCTACACTAAGTATAGGAATTGGTGTGGCAGCCGAGGATTATTCTCAAAATCTCGAATTCGCAAGGGCAGCAATTGATATGGCTCTTGGACGAGGAGGCTCGCAGGCAGTCTTAAAGGATGGAGACGAGATATCTTACTATGGAGCACATGGTAAGGAGAAAGAGAAGACTACGAGAGTTAAGGCTCGTGTAAAAGCACAGGCTCTTCGTGAATTAATGCAGACAAGGGATGATATCATAATAATGGGTCACGCCATTAGTGACATAGATGCATTTGGTGCAGCAGTTGGTATCTATTGTGCAGCCCATTCCCTTGGTAAGACGGCTCATATCGTACTTAATGATATATCGAGCTCATTAAGGCCGATTGTAGATACATTTTCTAAGGAAAATGGCTATCCAGAGAACCTTATTCTTGATAGCACCAATGCTTTAGTATTGCAGGATGCTAATACATTAGTCGTAGTAGTAGATACTAACAGACCAAGCTATACAGAGTGTCCTAAATTACTAGAGAGAAGTGAGTCAATAGTAGTATTTGACCATCATAGAAGCAGTAAGGAAACAATAGAGAATACCTTATTATCTTATATTGAGCCTTATGCATCCTCTACCTGTGAAATGGTTGCAGAGATGCTTCCTTACTTCTCAGATAAGATAGAGCTTAAGACACAGGAAGCAGATGCATTATATGCCGGAATTCTTATAGATACGAATAACTTCATGACTAAGACTGGTGTAAGAACCTTTGAAGCTGCAGCATATCTAAGAAGAAATGGTGCAGAGGTTACGAGAGTTCGTAAGCTGCTTCGAGAGGATATGAACGCTTACAAGGCCAAGGCGGAAATTGTTAGACACGCTAGCGTATACAAAGACGCATTTGCCATATCAGAATATAGCGGTGAGAATACTCAGAGTCCTACGATTGTAGGAGCACAGGCGGCTAATGAGCTACTTAATATTGTGGGAATCAAAGCCTCCTTCGTGCTTACAGAGTATAATGACAAGATATATGTAAGCTCTCGTTCCATAGATGAGATAGATGTGCAACACATTATGGAAAAGCTTGGCGGTGGTGGACATCTTAATATCGCTGGAGCGCAGATTAAGGACGCAAGTCTTGATGAAGTTAAGAAAATGATTACAGACGTAATAGATGAATTTATCGAGGAAGGGAAGATAGAGAAGAAAGCATGAAAGTAATACTTACATCAGATGTTAAGAATCAAGGAAAAAAGGGAGATATTGTGGAAGTAAGCGATGGTTACGCACGCAATATGCTAATTAAGAAGAATCTTGGAGTAGAAGCAACTCCTAAGGCAATTAACGACCTTAAGCTTAGAAAGCAAAATGATGATAAGGTTGCAAAGGAGAACTTGGATAAGGCTAAGGAATTTGCCAAAGAGATTGAGACGTGGAAGATAGAGACTAAGGTAAAGACCGGTGAAGGCGGCAAGACATTTGGTTCCGTATCCTCTAAGGAGATTGCCAGTGCGGTAAAGGAGCAGTATGGCAAGACAATTGATAAGAAGAAGATAGTGTTAGATGAGCCAATTAAGAGCCTTGGTACCTATGAGGTAAAGCTTAAGCTTCATCCAGAGGTTACAGCTACAATGAAGGTTCATGTGTCGGAGAAATAAGAGATTGTTATGGACGAGAATATAGAAGAATTTGAGGACAATCAAATAAATCGTAGTATGCCTAGAAGTGATGAATCGGAGCTTGCTGTTATCGGTTCAATGCTTCTTAATGTTGATGCAGTTACACAGGCTTCAGAGATTCTTAATAAGGATGATTTCTACAACAAGCATTATGGCATAATGTTCGAGACCCTTGTTAAGATGTGTAATGAAGGGGAAGAGATAGATGAAGTAACATTTCAGAATAGGTTGAAGAGCAAAGATCTTCCACCTAATGTTACAACTATTGAAAATATTGCCAACATAATGAATGCGACGCCTACTTCTGTCAAGGTTAAGAATTATGCGCAGATTGTTAAGAATAAATCGCTGCTTCGCCAGATGATAACATTTGCACAGAATCTGGAAAATGACTGTTATGCAGGCAAGGATAGTGTCGATTATCTACTTGAGGTTGCTGAGAAGAACGTATTCAACCTAATTAAGAACAAGCGCGTGGACGACTTTGAGGATATTAGCACAATTGTATTTCGGACACTTGAGAATATAGAAGCAGCAGGCAAGACCAAGGGACCTGTTACAGGTGTGCCTACAGGCTTTATTGATTTAGATTATAGAACTGCAGGATTACAGCCTTCGGACCTTATCCTTATTGCTGCGCGTCCTTCAATGGGTAAGACGGCTTTTGTAATTAATATTGCCCAACATACAGCAATTAAGAACAATATTCCTACTGTTGTATTCTCATTGGAAATGGGTAAAGAACAGTTAATGAACAGAATATTCGCCATGGAGACAGGAATCGATGCCCAGAAGCTTCGTACAGGCGATTTGTCGGAAGAGGATTGGATGGTATTAGCCGAAGCATCCTCTAAGATAGGAAATAGTAAGCTGATTATTGATGATACTTCAAGCATCACAATAGGAGAGCTTAAGAGTAAATGTAGAAAATATAAGTTAGATTATGATATAGGACTTATAATAATCGATTACCTTCAATTAATGGAGACAGGTGCGAGAGATGAATCCCACCAATTAGCGATTGCCAAGATTTCTAAATCGTTAAAGGCCTTGGCAAGAGAATTAAAGGTGCCTGTTGTGACCTTGTCACAGCTTAATCGTAGTGTGGAAAAGAGAGAGGATAAGAGACCTATTATGTCCGACCTTCGTGATTCAGGTGCAATCGAGCAGGATGCGGACGTGGTAATGTTCATTCATAGAGAGTTCTATCATAACAAGGAAGATGTAGATAAAGCCAATGTGGCTGAGATTATTATTGCTAAGCAGAGAAACGGTCCAATCGGAACGGTTGAGCTTGCATGGATACCAGAGCTAACGAAGTTCGCCAACAAAGAAAGAGAACGCGAATAAGACCACTTATTCGCGTTCTCTTTATTACGCCTGGGATGCGAGGAAGTCGTTGATGTCGTCAACGAGTCCATCTGGGTCAATACCATGAACAGCAGCCGCCTGTTCAATAGTTTCCATCTGACTTGATGGGCATCCTAAGCAATGCATTCCAATATTTAATAAAAGTGGAGCAACATTCTCATCAATTTGAAGAAGCTCGCCAATCATTGTATCTTTAGTTACTTTAGCCATTATGATTACCTCCTGTTAATTTTTTGACACATAGTATTATAGTATGTTTGAGGAAAGTTTACAACGATTTTTTTAATTAAAGGTTGTTAAAATGGCTAATTTGCGATAGAATAAGACAAGGAACTTTAAAGTATTATACTTAATATATAAGGAGGAAGAAGCTATGGCATACGTAATTTCAGATGAGTGTGTATCATGTGGAACATGTGCTCCAGAGTGTCCTGTAGACGCTATTTCTGAGGGCGACGGCAAGTATGATATCGCTGCAGATGCTTGTGTTGAGTGTGGAACTTGTGCAGGTGTTTGTCCAACAGGCGCTATCAAAGAGCCATAAGATAATTAAAGCTAAGAGCATTGACAGTAGTCAATGCTCTTTTTTTTATTGCAAAGGTATTCCGTTTTTGATGATTGTATCAATGCTAAGGTCCTTATTTAGAATTAGAATATCAGCCTTCTTACCAGCTTCTATTGAACCAATCCTATCGGCAACACCTACACATCGCGCAGGGTTAATTGTTGCCATTGCTATTATGCTTTCTAGAGGAAGCCCCATATTGTAGGCGGCTTTAATGTTATCATAAAGGCTTGATACGCTTCCGGCTGGACTGTTAGTACTCTTAAGCGTTGCTCTATGATCCTTAACCTCTATATCTAAGTCTCCTAAGGTATATATTCCATCACCAAGCCCGCATCCTCTCATAGAATCACTAATCATAATTAAGGATTTGTCAGAGAATAGCTTATAAGCCATATTAACGGCAGCAGGATGAACATGAATACCGTCTGTTATTAACTCAATAGTTATATCATTTGAATCAACAAGGGCGCCTAATATACCAGGAGAACGATGAGTAAAGCTAGTCATTCCGTTAAATAAATGTGTAACATGGCTTGCACCCATATTAATAGCCTTAATAGCTGTTTCGTAGTCACTATTAGAATGGGTTATTGCGACCTTAACTGATTCTGAGAGTGTTTTAATGATTGATAAATCAGAACACATCTCTGGTGCAAGACCCAGTATTTTAACTATGCCGTCGCCTGTCTTGATGAATTCTTTAGCTAGTTCACGGTTAGGTGGAAGAATGTGAGATTTATTCTGAGCACCGCATTTATCAGGACTAATAAATGGTCCTTCCACATTAAGTCCGATTAAAGTGGACAAATCATTGCTAGAAGAACTACCTTGGTTATGAGCCACATAGTCTCTTGCAGTAGAAATTACTTCTATTATGTTATCTACTGGCATAGTCATAGTTGCGCCAACGAAACTGGTAACACCTTGGGACAACTCGAACCTTGCAATCTTGTCAATTGCCTCATATGTTGCATCCCCAATGTCAAAGCCCATAGCACCATGAAGGTGAATATCAATTAGCCCTGGTATTACATATTTGTCAGAAGCATCTATATAATTAGAATCTGATACATCCTGAGTACACCTGTGATTATCCAGTGACACATCTGTGATGAGGTCATTGTCCATAATCACTGTACCAATATGAAATTGTCTGTCTTTTCCATATATATTACCCTTAATAATCATATTACAATTCTATAACCAACCAATATTATTAGCAAGAACCTTCGAAAAACTATTGAAAAAAGAAAACGGCTGTGGTAAATTAATTAAAGGGTTTAATTAATTAAATTTTTATATGAAGAGGTTATTAAAAAATGAGTGTTAATAAGAGAATAATTAATGCGATTATTGGTTTCGTTCTATATCTTGCGATAGCATATGGATTAGGACTTACGGGAGTGATTGATCCTACAGCTGCCAAGGGTATAGGCGTAGCGGTGTGGATGATATACTGGTGGGTTACAAGACCAGTTAATATCACAGTAACGGCTCTTCTACCAGCAGTGGTAAATGCGCTATTTAACATCGTTCCAATGGAGGATATCATTAGTCAGTATTCTTCAAGCAGTATTATTCTTATATTTGGTTCCTGCCTACTTACAGCACCATGGGCGGCAATTGGACTTGATAAGAGAATTTCCCTTAAGGCCTTATCACTAATCGGACCATCAATGAAGTCCCAGATAGCAGTATGGTTGTTAGCAGCAATCGTGTTATCCAACATGATGCCTAACGTTGTGGTAGTTGCAATATTTACACCAATTGCTGTATCAATGCTTAAGGCAGCAGGCTACGAGGATATTAAGAAATGTGAACCTGCTGTTCCAATTCTTTGTGCTATCGCCTGGGGTGCCCAGCTCGGGGGTGCTGGAACTCCACTTGGCGGCGCAATGAACATAACAGCGATTGATTTTATAGAGAAATTCACTGGCAAGGAGTTCATGTATGTGGACTGGATTATAAGAATGGTTCCATATACAGCCGTTGCAGCAATTGTTGTTCTTCTTATGATGATATTCAAGAAGAGGAAGGTTGACAGATTAGAGGGTACCAAGGAGTATTTCAAAGAAAGCTATGCAAAGCTTGGACCAATGAAGAGAGAAGAGAAGATAAGCTTAGTATTATTCATTATCGCTATGCTTGGTTCCTTCCTTCGTCCACTTTATGCTGACTTACTTCCTGGACTTGTTCCAGCCTATTTATTCTTAGCAACAGGACTTATTAACTTCATAATAATTGCAGCTGATAAGAAGAGTATGCTGTTAGAGTGGGAAGGTGCACAGAAGGAAGTTATGTGGGGAATGCTTCTTCTATTTGCAGGTGGTCTTGCCCTAGGACAGATTCTAACCGGTTCTGGTGCAAATGATGTTATAGCAGACCTAATCTCTAAGATTAACCTTGGAGGAGGACTTGGCACAATCGCAATATTCGCGGTATTTGCATGTATCATATCAGAGATGACCAACTCCACCGTATCGGCGGCCGTCACCATACCAATTGTAATAGGTGTAACCACCAAGATGGGACTCAACCCGATACCGTATATCTTCACAACAGCCATGGCAATGAACTACGAATCCCTGCTTCCAGTAAGTGTAAGGGCCATCACCGTAAGTCATGGAATTGAACCAAATGTTATGATGAAGACAGGCTTCCCAATTACAATCGTTCGTATGCTAGTAGCCATTGTGTGCGGCTATCTAATGATGCTAATCTGGCCTGGCTTCGGAGAGCTGTAGGCTAAGAGGGCGCGTAAAAAAAGCGTGAGAAGAAGGGATAAGCAGTAGCTTTTAGCCTTATGTCAAGGTTAGAAGATATTAGAGATAACCTAAGAAAAAATTTTTCAACAGGACGTTGAAAAAAGGCTTGCATCGACAGGATGTCGAATTGCAAGCCGTTTTTTTGTATATATTCAATTGAACCTACAAGGTTATCTCTTATATATTCTTACCGAAGACATACCAGCAAAAGTTACTGCTTATCCCTTTGACTCACGCTTATTACGCGCCACGTTATTATCCTTAAATACAGCTCTTCGTTAAGCCATGTCTTACAGCTGCTGCAAGGTAGACAGTGCATTCTTAAGGATTACAGAAGAATAGTGCTCTGTGAAGTAGGCGTCGCTTCCAACGGAGAGATTCTGCTGCTGGCCGTATTCTGAGATTATGTTGCAGACCTTATTGAATTCCTCTGGGGAATGGTCTGACTTACTGATTACTAAGTAGTACTTCTTGTTATGCTTGTTCTTGTAGAGGGCATTTTCTCCGTGGTAGAAATTCCCAAGTACATTTGCAAGCTCGATAACATCATCAAGTGTATCGAATACGAATAGCTTAGTTACATCTATTGGAACCTCAACAACTGTCTTCTGGTCAGCATTCTTGCCAATGGCCTGGGCAACTTCTTTTGCTTTCTTGAAGAGGTCAATAATGTCGCTTGCAGAAGAGCGGGACTCATGTTCACGAGGCTCATACTCTATCTCATCTTCGTCATAGTCATAGTCTAGAAGGTCATCTACATCCCCTTCGTAGTCTTCTATATCTTCAGTGAAACGAGAGAATCTTGTATCAAGCTCCTCTGGGTATTCTATCTTAGTCACAATAAGAACTATACTTTCGTCAGAGATAGGTACAGCTTCAATCATAAGAGGGATGTCTTCTGCTTCGAATCCGTATTTGTAAGAGGCCCATTTGAGCATCTCTCTAAAGAGAGCCTTGGCCTTCTCAGTTCCGTAAGCAAGCTCGCTTAGCTTAATCTGGCGAAGCTCTAAATCTTCCTTGGTAAGTGTGCAACGTATCTGGTTATCGTTAATTTTTTCTATTTTCATAATGCCACACCCCCTTTATATCTCTACTCCTAATTTAATTATAAAGTAGAAAAAAACTCGTGTCTACTATGTGTGAGAAAATAGTTGTGACTATTTTGTGTTTGTGTCCAAATTCTTAACGAATTCTTAACAAATTCTTAAATTTTTATTAATTTTATATCAAAACTATTGCATATATATTTTGGGTTTGTTATATATTTATTCAGAGATGCTTCTTTCGAAAGAAGGAGGCGATTATCATTTATATTTCACAGAATTTATCTAATAAGTATGAAGAGCTTGAATTACTTCACGAATCAGCAACCAGCTCGGTAATACTTGTCAGACACAGGAGAATGAATCATAAGCGGGTAGTTAAGAGATTACCCAAGGCAAATGGTGATTCAACATCTATGAGAGAGGCTAAGCTCCTCTTGAATCTAAGACACCCCAACATACCCATACTATATGATCTTGAAGAAGATGAAGATTATTATTATATGGTAGAGGAATATATTGTTGGAGAGTCTATGGCAGATTATTTATATCTGCATCAAAGCATTTCCCATAGACAGCTTGTGAAGGTAGCAATAGAATTATATGACCTGTTGGAGTTTCTACATGGTCTTGCTAATCCTATCTGTTATCAGGATATGAAGCTTGAGCATATTTACTTATCTAATGGACGAATAGTTCTAATTGATTATGGCATATCAGCTTATCTAAGGGATAATGAGAATTCCACATATGGAACAATTTCATATGCATCTAAGGAGCAACTAGCGGGCAAATGTGATACAAGTAATGACATTTTCAGCACGAAGGAAGCACTTAGGAGAATATATGATAGCTCAGAGGAAAAAAGGGATATTAGAATCGAGCGACGACTTAGAACGGAAGAAATAGTAAGCGCCGCAGAGGAAAAGAAGGCCTGGATTTTTCTAAATGAGAATATGAATAACAAGAAGAAGCATCTCGATGTGAAAATTGGTGTCGTTGGTAATGACACAGGAATAGGAGTGAGTCATATTGCTATGTCACTATGTTCCTATCTCAATAATGAAGGATTCGTAAGCTATTATGAAGATAGCTGCGATGAGGGCACACTTGAGAAGATTATAGCTAAGGATAGAAGCTTTTATGAGAAGGATAATATTATATACCACGATTGTTTTAGGGCGTTTCGTCGAAGTGGCGAGGCAGTCTTAGAAGAAATTCCTCCCTGCGGGCTATATATCCGAGATTGTGGCACTAAGGTTGAGAGGGCTAAGGAGTGTGATTACATAGTATATATTGTGTCGTCTAGAGCGTACAAAAACAATGAATTACATGAAATAGTTCGGATGAATAACACAAAAGTCATAATTAACCCTGCTCAGATAAGAGTGGGTGTAGATGTAGCAAAGATACTTGGGAAGGCGGTATACGCATTTCCAATGGATGAAGACCCATTCTCTATAAGCAGGAAGAAGGACAAAATCTTTCGCAGAATTATTAATGGATGGTTAGATTAATGAGGAGTAAATTCACTGATAGGAAGAAAAGAAGTTATGGAATATTTGGCTTAGGCAGTACAAGGCTTGCCATCGCACTTGCTAATTATTATTGCAGCTACCTTAAGAAGAAGGTGGTGCTAGGTGAAGTAGGAGATGGTGGTATGGCAGACATTGCGACAGATACATACTCGGGGATTAAATCGAAATCTTTTGTGAGAAATAATATGGTTGGCTTTACGAGAATGAAGGTGGATTATTATCCGACCTTAAGTGTAGAAGAAGCATTGCATTTACTCGAAGAAGATGTGGACGTAGTAATACTAGAGTTCAAGATTATGAGCCATGATTATATGAATCTCTTTCGGCTATGTAGTCGCAGGCTTTTCCTAGGCGATATTGCATCATATAACAAGAGATCGCTTTGTTGCTATATGCATCTATTTGAACATGACATGGTGGAAGTGGAAATCTATACATATGCTGTTCTAAAAGATGATAAAAAATGGTACGAGGACACATACAAGGATTCAAAGTATTCTGGAATATTGAACATTGCTCGGATAATAACTAATCCTGATAGATTAACGAAGGAAGATATATCCTTTCTTGGCAAAATAGGTTGCTGAATATTAACATGGAATAAATATATGAAAGGAGGGAGGGATTAGCGTGAGCATAGTGTTACGTCGTGAAGATTCTAATGTTTGCATGCTCGTGCGGTACATATATAGTTTAATAATTGGTAAGATAAATAATCTACTAGAAATATAGATGTAATAGAAGTGCCACTAGGAAGTCTTTTCCTAGTGGGCTTTTTTTGATATAATCTATTAGATGTGTCCTATGAAGAATCTAAGAGGTATTGTATGAACAAATTTAGCAAACTAATGAAGAATCTATTCACTGACAAGAGATTTATAATAGTACTTATTGCTCTTGTGGTGCTTGTTATAGCAGGAATCATAATCTACAACAAGAGGTATTCACCTACTGAAGAAACCATGTCTCTTAATGATTACTATGAAGTCGAAGAAGGAGGTATGGCAGTAATTGTTGACGGTGCACTTGCTCCTAAAGAGGAAGGCGCAGCCAAGGGAATTGTCAGGGACAACACACCATATGTGAAAATCTCATTTCTTAATGATGTACTTAATGACAGATATGCTTATGACAGCCAGGATCACAATGTATGTTATTCAACGAAGGAAGGAACATACAAGGCCAATACCACAAGCAAGGGGTATACTTTCAAGGGACAAAATAAGTCTACGAATTACATACCGGTTATTGAGGATAATGGCACAGCATACATAGCCTTAGAATTTGTGAAGGATACTAACGGTGCAGAATACACATTTAACCAAGATCCAGCAAGAGCAGCCATATATACACCAGGGCGTGAAAGAGTGACAGCTGTTGCAAGAAAAGATGCTCCAATGAGAAGATTCGGTGGTAACAGGAGCAAGATTGTAGGAAATGTTAAGGAAGACGACAAGGTTACTGTGGTTGAAAACTATGGAAGCTGGAGTCAGATACTTACATCAGATGGCATCTTAGGATGCGTTGAGAACTCTACTCTTACCGACAAGGAAAATGAGAAGAATAAGACTACTGTCGCTCAGGAAAGTATGAAGCATAATCAGATGAATACTACTGTTCGACTAGGCTGGCACCAGTTATTTAGTAAGGCTTCTAACGGTGAAGTGCAGGGCTTAATTGCTGCAGCGCCAGGCTTAAATGTTATTAGTCCAACATGGATTCAGATTAAGGATAACAAAGGTGGAATCAATGATTTATCCTCCGCAGAATATGTTAATTTCTGCCACTCTAATAATATCAAGGTGTGGACATTAGTAAGTAATATCGAGCACGATGTGAATGAAAGTCTGGTATTCAATACTGCTGCCTCAAGAGAGACACTTATTAACAATATAATTAATTCTGTAACAGCAGTTGGCTCTGACGGAATTAATATTGATATGGAATCGGTAGGAGATGCTAATGTAGGCGGATATATCGAGTTTATCAAGGAGCTTGCATTAGAATGTCAGCAGCGAGGTCTAGTGCTTTCAGTAGATAATTACAACATTAAGTCAGCAGATTATGATGTTGATATTCAGGCAAGATACGCAGACTATATTGTGTTATTTGGCTACGACGAGACATGGACAGGCGCAGGTAAGGCAGGCTCTAATAACTCTATGAAATTCGTCAAGGAAGGCGTGGAAGGAATGTTAAATTCCGGCGTGGATAATAAGCAGCTTATACTCGCAATTCCATTCTACACAAGACTTTGGGCTCAGAAGGGTGACAGTGTTACTAGCGAGACAGTAACTCTTAAGGGAACCCCAGCGCTACTTACAAGCAATAATGCCCAGGTTTCATGGCTTAATGACAACAAGGAGAATTACGCCACATGGCAAAACGGCGACACCACATATAGCATATGGATTGTTGACGACAAATCCCTTAAGGAAAGGTGTTCATACGTAGCTGATAAGAAGATAGCAGGAGTGGCCGCATGGAAGTTAGGTAATGAGACAACTGACATTTGGCAGATGATTAAGGAAACGGTTAAGTAAAATAATCAGACTTAATAGAGGAAACATTTATCCCCATCCATAGTTTTTCGTTGATTAGAAAGCGAAAAATGATATAATATCCCTATGGAAACTCTTGTACTTAAGGTTGATAAGTCGCCGCAGGGGGAAAATGCCCTTAATAAAGCGGCTGAAATAATAAAAGATGGAGGCCTTGTAGCATTTCCTACAGAGACAGTATACGGTCTAGGGGGAGACGCTAAGAATCCAAGGTCCAGCAAAAGAATATATAAAGCGAAGGGCAGACCTTCCGACAACCCGTTGATTGTACATATTGCTAATATGAGTCAGCTTGAGGAAATAGTTGAAGAGGTGCCTGAGGTGGCAAGGACACTGGCTGATAATTTCTGGCCAGGCCCTCTAACAATGATTCTTAAGAAGAATAAGGTGGTACCGAAGCAGACAACTGGCGGATTAGACACAGTGGCCATTAGGATGCCGAGTGATGAGATTGCAAGAGAGCTAATAATCAGGAGTGATTGTATGATAGCTGCTCCCTCTGCAAATGTGTCAGGAAAGCCAAGCCCAACTCTTGCTTCACATGTATATAAGGATTTGTCAGGTAAGATTGATGCAGTACTAGATGGTGGTGCTGCTATAATAGGTTTAGAGTCCACAATCATTGACCTGACTTCTGATATTCCAACAATTCTAAGGCCAGGCGCTATTACGAAGAATATGCTAGAGCAGGTAATAGGCCGAGTGGATATTGACCCTTCTATTCTAGAGAAGAAAGAGGCAGATAAGCCTAAGGCTCCGGGAATGCGATATAAGCATTATGCACCGAAGGCAGAGCTTACAATAGTTGAAGGTAATTCATTGAAGGTGGTTGCATATATTAATTCTCAGGTTAGGGAGAATGATAATAAGGGAATTAATACGGGAATAATTGCCACTAGTGAAAATGCTAATAAATACATCGGTGGCAATGTCAAGGAAGTAGGTTCCGTTGCTGATGAAGAAGGGATAGCTCACAATCTGTATAACATCTTAAGAGAATTTGATGATACAGATGTGTCTGTAATATATTCAGAAAGCTTCGATGGTGATGGCATTAGAGCCGCTGTTATGAATAGACTTCTTAAGGCAGCAGGATATAAGGTAGTAAGTGCTGACAGAGTAGCCATTAAGAGAATAATATTCGTAGGCAAGAACGGTTCTTCAAGAAGCCCTATGGCTGCCAGTATATTTGAATCTTTAGATGAAGATAAGGACTACGAGGTGTTAGCCAGAGGCTTGTTAGTTCAGTTTCCTGAGCCCCTTAATCCTAAGACAGAAGCGGTGCTTGCAGGTAACGGCATTGAGATAGGAGAATTTAGAGCTACACAGTTAAGCGATGATGACATTAACTCTTCCACTATAATATTTGCCATGGAGGAAACCTTAAGAAGCAAGGTGCTAGAAGGTTATGAGAAGGCAAATGAAGATAACACATTTACACTATCTTCATATGTGGGTGGCGAGCTCGAAATTCCCAATCCTTACGGAGGGGACTTGCAGTTATATGGACTGTGTTATGAAGTGTTGAAGGACACATTAACGAAATTAATAGATTTGCTTAAGCAAGAGAGGTAAGGTACATAATATGAGCGACAAAAGGACAGATTATATTAGCTGGGATGAGTATTTTATGGGAGTTGCAAAGCTATCAGGCATGCGCTCAAAGGACCCTAACACACAGGTAGGAGCATGTATTGTAAGTCAGGATAACAAGATTCTTTCCATGGGTTACAACGGATTTCCAACAGGATGCTCTGATGATGATTTTCCTTGGTGTCGTGAAGGTGACCCTCTCGATAACAAATATTTTTATACCACACATTCTGAGCTTAATGCCATTCTTAATTACAGAGGAGGTAGCTTAGAAGGCACAAAGCTATATGTGTCACTCTTTCCTTGTAATGAATGTGCTAAGGCTATCATTCAGGCAGGAATTAAGACCATTATATATGATTGTGACAAATACGCATCAACACCTTCTGTTATAGCATCTAAGAGAATGCTCGAGGCAGCGGGAGTTGAATTCTACAAATATGAGGCATCAGGCAGAAAGATATCGATTGAACTGTAGGTGAAGTCTTGAGAAAGAAGAAGAAAAATGAGATTGGACAGATGCTTGTTCTTCTTATGCAAATTGGAATAAGCATGCTGGTCCCTATTGCGCTTATGACGGCCTTAGCCTATTTTATAGCTGAGAAGACTGGCATTAAGTGGATAAGCGTGTTGCTATTTATAGTGGGAGCCGCTGCAGGTATGCGAAATGTATATATCTTAGTTAAGAAATATCTTAAGAAGCAGAAGGAACCCTATGAGATAGCAAGAGAAGAAGCTATTAGTAAAGAAGAGTCAGAAGATAAGAATAGAGAAGACAGGCAGGAAGAGGATAATGAAGAATCTAATTAAGAGATTAAAGCAGTTAAATCCATCTTTGCCCCTGTTACTTCTTGGAATATTCGTCTGGGGGCTCTTAGTACAGATAACAGGTATATGGTTTGTAGAGGACAAGATAAGGTATTCTACAGGAACCTGGATAGGTGTAGGACTTGCAGTATTTATGGCTGTTAATCTTGCCCTTGTTATAGAGTCGGCAGTTGATAACGGCTCGAAGGTTGGAGTATTAAGGTTTAAGTCGATTATCAGATATGTTGTGGTTATAATAGTATTTGCCATAATGGTATATTTCGACTTAGGCAATTGGATTAGCGCATTTATAGCAATGATGGGGCTAAAGGTAAGTGCTTATGCACAGCCTTTAATTATAAAGATAATTCATAAAGAAAGAATCTAGTAAAGGAGGTGAAAATGTGAATGGACTAATTCTGGCGGATGCGTCAGCAGATAATATAGATTTTATGATACATGGTCTTTTTTCATATAATCTATTCGGACATGAGCTCTGGATTACAACAAGTCATGTATGTATTTTGATTGTTATGCTGGTTCTAATTGGTTTTGCAATCGTTGCCAATCGGAAGTTAAAGCACGCTAAAGAAGTTCCTGAAGGCTTGCAGAATGTTGTTGAGCTTATGGTGGAGAAGCTTCAGGGAATGGTAGGTAATACCATGGGTAAGCATGCACCTAAGTTTTCTAACTGGATTTTTACAATATTTGCATTTATCCTTATAAGCAACATATCAGGTCTATTTGGACTTAGACCGCCAACAGCGGATTATGGTACTACGTTGGCATTAGCACTCATAACATTCGTGCTTATCTGGTTTAACACATTTAAGCATAATTCTCTCAAAGAGATATGGGTTGATAAGTGTTCACCGCTACCACCTTGGTTGCCAATCTGGCTCCCAATTAACTTGATTGGAGATATTGCAGTGCCAATATCACTGTCATTGCGTTTGTTTGCCAATGTACTTTCAGGAACCGTTATGATGGCCCTTGTGTACGGTTTGTTAGCGAAGATAGCATATGTATGGCCAGCAGCGCTACATGTATACTTCGATTTGTTCGCAGGAGGAATTCAGACGTACGTATTCTGTATGTTAACAATGACATACATTTCTAATGCAATCGGAGACGATGATTAGGAAACAATGATTTAATTATTTAGGAGGATTTTAACAATGAATATTACAGGTGAAGAATTAATTTTGGCATGCTCAGCTATCGGTTCAGGTCTAGCAGTTATGGCTGGTATCGGTACTGGTATTGGACAAGGTAATGCGGCTGGTTCTGCAGCTGCAGCAGTTGGTAGAAACCCAGGTGCTAAGTCAGATATTACAGGTACTATGTTACTTGGACAGGCCGTTGCCGAGACAACAGGTCTTTATGGTCTATTAGTAGCTATGTTACTTCTTTTCGTAAAACCACTTGTAGGCTAATTCCTATTAGTTGGTACAGAAAGGAGGTAAGTAGCTAATGGAAAGGTTATTCAATCTAGACGCCCAGCTACTACACGATAGTGCGTTACTTGCTATATCAGTATTTGTGCTATTCTTATTCTTATCTTATCTGTTATGGAATCCTGCCAAGAAGCTATTGCAGGATCGTAAGGACAAGATAGCTAGTGATATTGCGCAGGCTACTGACGATAAGGAAGCAGCAGCTAAGCTTAAGGCTGAATATGAGGCTAAGCTTAAGGATATTGATAAGGAAGCTGACATAATTCTATCAGAAGCTAGGCAGAAAGCTTTGAAGAATGAGACGAAGATAGTAAATGAAGCTAAGGAAGAGGCATCGCGAATTATTGCGAGAGCTCGTGAAGAAGCAGTGCTTGAGAAGAAGCGTGTTGCAGACGAGATGAAGCAGGAGATGGTTACAATCGCTGCTCTTATGGCCAAGAAGGTCGTATCTGCTAACATCGATACTTCAGTACAGGATTCCTTAGTTGATGAAACATTAAGAGAGATGGGTGATTCTACATGGCAAAGTTAGTATCAAACGTATACGGAGACGCATTGTTTGATTTGGGCTTAGAGCAGGATAGAATCGATGATTTTTCAGAAGAAGCCAAGGTTATTATCGAGGTTTTAGAAGAAAATGAAGATCTGTCGAAGATGATGTGTCATCCGAAAATCGATAAAGATGAAAAGACCCGCGTGGTTGAGAACATTTTCAAGGGGCGCGTTAGTGACGAGATTGTTGGACTAATGGTGATGGTTATTGAAAAAGACCATTTCAAGGATATGGAAGACATCTTTGAGTACTACATAAGCAGGGTTAAGGAATATAAGAACATTGGTGTGGCTTACGTTAAGACACCTAGTGAGCTTTCTGATACTCAGAAGAAGAATGTAGAGAAGAAGCTTCTTGATACTACCGATTATGTATCATTTGAGATGAACTATGAAGTAGAACCCGATTTAATCGGAGGTATGGTAATTCGTATTGGCGACAGAGTTGTGGATAGCTCTGTTAAGACGAAGTTGTACGAATTGTCGAGACAAATGTCCAAAATACAGTTGAAAGTAGGTGAAACCGCTCCATGAATTTAAAACCAGAAGAGATTAGCTCAGTAATTAAAGAGCAAATGCAAAGATATGCTTCTCAGTTGGAAGTGGCGGATGTTGGTACTGTTATTCAGGTTGCCGACGGTATAGCCAGAGTTCACGGACTAGAGAAGGCAATGCAAGGTGAATTGCTAGAGTTTCCCGGCGAAGTATATGGAATGGTATTGAACTTAGAGGAAGATAACGTTGGTGCCGTATTACTTGGAGATCATCGTAATATCAATGAGGGAGATACTGTTAAGACAACAGGACGTGTTGTAGAGGTACCAGTAGGTGACGCTATGCTTGGTCGTGTTGTTAACGCACTTGGCCAGCCTATAGATGGCAAGGGACCAATCGAAACTAGCAGTTTCCGTCAAATAGAAAGAGTTGCGCATGGTGTAATTGCAAGAAAATCAGTTGATACACCATTGCAGACAGGTATTAAGGCTATTGATTCCATGATTCCAATCGGAAGAGGACAAAGAGAGCTTATCATCGGTGATAAGCAGACTGGTAAGACAGCAATAGCAATTGATACAATTATTAATCAAAAAGGACAGGGTGTAAAATGTATCTATGTAGCAATAGGACAGAAAGCATCTACAGTTGCAAGTATTGTTAAGGAATTAGAAGAATTCGGTGCAATGAGTTATACAACAGTTGTTGCATCAACAGCTTCAGAGCTTGCTCCACTTCAATATATCGCACCATATGCAGGATGTGCCATTGGTGAGGAATGGATGGAGAATGGTGAAGATGTACTTGTAATCTATGATGATTTGAGTAAGCATGCTACTGCTTATCGTACACTTTCATTATTGCTTCGTCGTCCACCTGGACGTGAGGCTTACCCTGGTGATGTATTCTATCTTCATTCAAGATTATTAGAGAGAGCATCAAGACTTAGTGATGCATTAGGTGGAGGTTCACTTACTGCGTTACCTATTATTGAGACACAGGCGGGTGACGTTAGTGCATATATTCCTACTAACGTAATCTCCATTACTGATGGTCAGATTTACTTAGAGACAGACGCATTTAACGCTGGATTTAGACCTGCTATTAACGCTGGTTTATCTGTATCCCGTGTAGGTGGTGCTGCTCAGATTAAGGCTATGAAGAAGATAGCTGCTCCTATTCGTGTGGAATTAGCACAATATAGAGAGCTAGCAAGCTTTGCACAATTTGGATCAGAATTAGATGCTGATACAGCTGAGAAGCTGGCACAAGGTGAAAGAATTCGTGAGATGCTTAAGCAACCACAATACGCTCCAATGCCAGTTGAATATCAGATTATGATTATCTTCGCAGCTACACAGAAATACTTACTCGATATACCTGTAGAAGATGTACAAGGGTTCGAGAAGGCTCTATTTGAATATGTTGATACTAAGTATCCTGATATTCCAGCGACAATTCGCGACAAGAAGGAAATTGATGACGATACTAAGGCAGCATTAATTAAGGCTATTGAGGAGTGTAAGGCTGATTACAAGTAGGTAAGGTGAAAGGTGGTAAAGTATTATGGCTTCTATGAGAGACATAAAACGAAGAAAAAAGAGTGTTTCCAGCACTCAGAAAATCACTAAAGCCATGAAGCTTGTATCTACTGTAAAATTGCAAAAAGCAAAGACAAAAGCAGAGAATACCACACCGTATTTTAACTATATGTACAATACAGTATGTTCAATGCTTGATAAGGCCGGAGCAATTAATCATCCATATCTTCAGGCGGGAGAATCTAATAAGAAGGCAATTGTTACAATTTCTTCTAACAGAGGACTTGCAGGTGGATATAACAGTAATGTTATTAAGTTAATTACTGGTAGTGGTATTGCGAAGGAAGAGATTTTGCTTTATACAATTGGTAAGAAAGCCCATGATGTGCTTGATACAAAGGGTTACGAAGTAGCCAGCGAACACGACCAGGTAATGGAAGCGCCAACTTACGCAGATGCTATGGAGATTAGTAAGGAAGTGCTTGATGCATTTACCAATGGAGAAGTGGGAGAAATCTATCTTGCATATACGCATTTTAAGAATACGGTAAGTCATGAACCTAAGCTTCTTAAGCTTCTTCCAGTTGAGATTAACGAGGATGACAGGAAGACGGATGATGAAGATTCTAAGGATGATAAGATGCTTATGAACTTCGAGCCTAATCCAGAGGAAGCTTTAGACATGATTGTTCCAAAGTATATTACAAGTCTTATATACGGAGCTTTAGTTGAAGCTGTTGCTTCAGAAAATGGAGCTCGTATGCAGGCCATGGATTCTGCTACAAATAATGCAGAAGACATTATTAGTGATTTAACATTGAAGTATAATAGAGCTCGTCAGGGATCAATTACTCAGGAACTTACAGAGATTATTGCAGGTGCTGAGGCTATATCTTAGACGACTTTCGAGATTAAACTTAAGGAGTAAAAAATAATGGCAGAGAATAATATTGGAAAAATTACTCAGATTATTGGTGCCGTACTTGATATCAAATTCCAGGAAGGTAATCTTCCAGAAATCAATGATGCTATTAAAGTTACCATGAATGATGGTAAGGTATTAGTAGTAGAGGTAGCACAGCATCTGGGTGATGATACTGTTAGATGTATTGCCATGGGACCTACGGACGGACTTGTTCGTGGTATGAAGGCAGAGGCAACAGGTGCGCCAATAACTGTTCCAGTAGGTGAGTCTACACTAGGTAGAATCTTCAACGTATTAGGTGAACCTATTGATGAGCAGGCTGCACCAGAGACTGATGCTTATTTGCCAATTCATAGAAAAGCTCCTTCTTTCGAGGAGCAGGCAACATCACAGGAGATGTTAGAGACTGGTATCAAAGTAGTAGATCTTCTTTGTCCTTATCAGAAGGGTGGTAAGATTGGACTATTCGGAGGTGCCGGTGTAGGTAAGACAGTACTTATTCAGGAATTAATTCACAACATCGCTACAGAGCATGGTGGATACTCAGTATTTACTGGTGTAGGCGAGCGTACACGTGAAGGTAATGATTTGTACTTCGAGATGAAGGAATCAGGAGTTATTGACAAGACCTGTATGGTATTCGGTCAGATGAACGAGCCACCTGGAGCTCGTATGAGAGTTGGTCTTACAGGACTTACAATGGCTGAGTACTTCAGAGATGAAGGTGGTAAGGACGTACTACTTTTCATTGACAATATCTTCCGTTTTACACAGGCTGGTTCAGAGGTTTCGGCTTTGCTTGGTCGTATGCCTTCAGCCGTTGGTTATCAGCCAACACTTCAGACAGAGATGGGTGCTTTGCAAGAGCGTATTACATCAACAAAGAATGGTTCAATTACATCAGTACAGGCTGTATATGTGCCTGCCGATGACTTAACTGACCCTGCTCCTGCAACAACATTTGCCCACTTAGATGCAACAACAGTACTTGAGCGTTCAATCGCAGAGTTAGGTATCTACCCAGCGGTTGACCCACTAGGTTCTACATCCCGTATCCTTGATCCTCGTATCGTAGGACAGGAGCATTTCGAGGTTGCACGTGGTGTACAGGAGATTCTTCAAAAGTACAAAGAGCTACAGGATATTATCGCAATTCTAGGTATGGACGAGTTATCAGAAGAAGATAAGTTAGTAGTAAGCCGTGCCCGTAAGGTACAGAGATTCTTATCACAACCATTCTTCGTTGCTGGTCAGTTCACAGGCTTAGAAGGAAAATACGTTCCTATTAACGAGACTGTTCGTGGATTCAAGGAGATTCTTGAAGGAAAGCATGACGACATTCCTGAAGGACACTTCCTGAATGCAGGTTCTATTGACGAAGTTCGAGCTCGTATGCAGTAAGGGGTGAGGCTATGGCTAATATAGTAGATGTTGAAATCATTACCCCTGATAGAGTGTTCTATTCGGGTAAGGCAACTATGATAGAATTTAATACTACTGAAGGTGAGATAGGAGTACTTCCTAATCACATAGCTCTTACAACTGTAATCGCCCCAGGAATAGTAACAATTTCTACTGAGGAGGAACAGATTAAGGCAGCAGTTCATGCAGGATTTGCTGAGATTCTTCCTGACAAGGTTACACTTCTTGCAGAGATTGCAGAGTGGCCGGATGAGATTGATGTTAAGAGGGCACATGCTGCAGAAGAAAGAGCGAGAGAGAGACTTGAGAAAAAAGAGGCTAATTTAGATGTAATGAGGGCGGAGATTGCCCTTAAGAAGGCTCTGGTAAGACAGAACCTCAAAGTATAATATTCATTGTTTTTATAATATTTTGGCTTGGTGCTTTTTGGTACCAGGCCTTTTTATATCTTGCAATAAATAGATTTTCGTGGTTAAATAAGGCTTATGGATGTTAAGATGAGTAACAAGACAAGGGGCATACTGTCCTTCATAATGGGGATTATATGCAGTGTGGGGATTCAGCTGTCTCTAGTAGCCGTGGCTACGGAGGAGAATTCGGAGATAGATTTCTCTAATGACTTAATTGTAGCAGTCCGTACATTTTATTTGTCTATGCGTTCATCAAGACTAACACTTGTGCTTCTTGCAATCTGCCTTGCTGTAATAATATATCAGGGCAGCAAGATATTACTTGAGAAATGGCAGTGCGTTGTTCTAATGGTGTTCTCTGCCTTCTTTTCTTTTATGCAAGTTATTGCGATTTCCCTAAAGGAAGATGACAGCCTAGAGTATGTGTATGGCAGTGGAGTTAATATAATTCGCTCCCTGTTTCATGGGCTATGTCTTGCCATAGTCACATACATGATTCTTAAGATAGTGGTGGTGCTAATTAGGAGGTACTGTATACAGAAGGCTTTAGCACCAAGCAAGATAACCTGGAAGAATTCACTTATTATGGGAGGATTATTTGTAATAGCCTGGATTCCGTATTACATTCTATTTTTCCCAGGTACTGCAAATGTTGATACAGTAGTACAGTTAATGCAAAGCTTCGAGATACCAAGCTATATTAACAAAATAACAACGATTCATCCACCAGAAACTTATTATACTAATCATCATCCATTTGCCACAACTATGCTGTTCGAGCTGTTTTTTAAATTAGGATTAAACGTATTCGGAGATATAAATATTGGCGTTGCAATCTATGTTTTCTTACATATGCTGTTTCTTGCCGCTGTATTTACCGTTGCGTTGCAATATTTACGACATATAGGAATAACGAAAAAGAGGCTATTATTCATCCAATTAGTAATTATGTTCCTTCCTATATTCCCGATGTACGCTATATGTATGGTTAAGGATACGCTGTTCTCAGCCTTTTTGCTGCTACTTATGATTATGATGTACGAGGTGGCAAGAACCAACGGGGAATGCTTCAAGAAATGGTGGTTTGACCTATTCTTAGCACTAGACTGCGCGTTGATAATGCTGACGAAGAATTATGGAATGTATATTATCATAATTGTTGCCATAGTATATGCTATTACTTACAGGAAGTACATTTTGCAGGTGTTGGCTTCATTTGTGCCAATAATACTAGTGTATCAATTCCTATGGGTATCAGTGTTGCTACCACTATGGAATGTGGCTCCAGTAGGAAAGCAGGAGGCGCTAAGCGTACCATTTCAGCAGACCGCAAGATATGTATCAGAACATGGCGAAGAGGTTACCGAGGAGGAGAAGGAAGCAATTAATGGTGTGCTGCCTTACGATAAGCTTAAGAAATTATATGAGCCAATGTTAAGCGACTGGGTTAAGGAGAAGTTCAATCAGGATGCTAGTAGCGAAGATATGAGCAGATACTTCAACGCGTGGTGGAAAATGTTCTTAAAGCACCCGGACGTATATATTGAATCTATACTTAATAATACATATGAATACTGGTATATAGATAAGATATCGGATCTTGAATACTATGAATTTGAGCCGTATCTACAAAAGCATGACCCAGATAAGCAGTATGAAGAGCTATATGTAACTAATAATTACAACACAGGCGGAGAACGATTCGCAGTGTATCAATTAATACTGATGCTTGAAAAAACACCTGTTGTGAATATATTTGCCTCTCTTGGACTGCTCCCGTGGCTGATATTATTCATGATTATATTTAACATTTTCCAGAAAAGGGGAAAATATATACTCACTTATCTTGTGCCAGTTATAATATATGCAATATGTATGGTGTCACCAGACAATGGCAATTCAAGATATATCATGCCAGTAATATTTGCTCTGCCGTATCTGATTGCGCTTCTCTTTAGGCCGATAAGCGATGAAGAAATACAATTTAATGAACAGATAAATAGCAAAACAAATGATAAGAACTAATTACATTTTTTATTGTTAGACAACGCGATTATCTGTTATAATATACAAGAATATATGGAAAGTAGGGATTGAATATGGCAATAGATATCGATCGTGAGAAGGAAAGAGAATTAGACGACCTTTATTCGAGGGTTAGAAAAATTGAGCAGGAGAAGCAGCAGCTACAGGATAAGATACAGAAGCTAGAAGTAGAAGAATTGAAGTATAAGAATAGAATCAATGAGATTAATGACGATAACTACGTGGAGAGAAAATTGCAGTTGTTGTATGACCAGAAGCACGAGAACAAGAGATAGTCAGAGAATAAGCAGGATAAGGAATTAGTCATATCCTGCTTTTTTATTTAGGTCAATAGTTAGAATAGTAATATATCTAGGCGCAATCTCTTGAAATTGCGTCGAATTCATTGTATACTAAGAGGGTTGTATTGTGAGAAAAAATAGGAGAATAATCAATGGGAATTAGCGTAGCATTGCTTGCTTACAAGGAAGAAGAGAATCTTAAGATTTTACTACCGCAGATTATTGAAAATGTAGAAAAGTGTGGAGAGGAATACGAGATAATAATCGTTGATACTGAAAAGCCTCTAGACAACACTAAGGATGTGTGTGACAAGTTCGGCGCAAGGTACATTAATCAGGAAATGCCTGGCTTCGCAGGAGCTTTTAAGACAGCTATTAAATATGCGAAGAAGGACAAATTCTTAATAATGGATTCTGACGGATCCCATCCACCAGTTGCAATTCCAGCAATCCATAAGAAGTTTGTTCAGGATAAATGCGATGTTGTAATAGGTTCTCGTTATTGTAAAGGAGGCAAGACTAATGATGCCAAGTCGTCTCAGATAATGAGTCATCTTCTTAATTTTGCATATCGCGTTGTACTCGGTCTTCGTGCCAAGGATTTGTCAACGGATTATCGTATGTATCATACGAAGCAGCTTAAGAGGGTTAAGCTTAAGTGTAAGAATTATGATGTGCTAGAAGAAGTACTTCTTATGCTACAGCTTAATAAGAAGAATCATAGATTAAAGTTTGGCGAAGTACCAATTAATTTCCAAAAGAGAATGTATGGAGAGTCTAAGAGAAGATTACTCCCATACATTGCAACATTTATATCAACACTGATAAGATTGTTCTTCGTTAGAATTAAAGCTGGTTTTCCAAAAAGAAGTAGGTAGATTGACAAGATGAGTAAATTATTAAAGCAAATACTAAGGTTTGCCGTTGTAGGCGGAATATCATTTGTTGTTGATTTTGTTATAACGAATGTTGTTGCCTTATTAATTAGAAATATTGGATTTGATGCCACTACAGCAGCAATGATGGGTGCATTGGTTGGTTTTATTGTATCAATCATTGTTAACTATCTGTTGAGTATGCATTGGGTCTTCACTAGAAAAGACGACATGAATCGCGGCAAGGAGTTCATTATCTTCGTAATCCTAAGTCTTATTGGACTTGGATTAAATGAGCTTATTATCCTAGGCTGCATGTATTTGATTAACAACGTTGGCTGGTGTGGAGCATTCACTCAGTGGTGTCTAGATGTAGTTAACCATTTCTTAGATATGACATTTGACGGAATGGCAACTGCAGGCTCTAAGATAATAGCTACAGCCGTAGTTATGGTATTTAACTTCGTAACTCGTAAGATTTTCCTTGAGAAGAAGGAAGACGATGAAGCTTTAGAGGATGCTACAGAAGCTAAGGTCGATACAGAAGATAATAAGGCTGACGCAGAAGATAGTAAGGTCGAGTAAAAGTAAAGGAGACGATTGATTTGAATAGAATCATAATCACAGGTTTTTCAGGATTTGTGAGTAGACATTTTCTGAATTATCTATATGAGAACAAGAAAGAGTATCAGGTGCTTGGTGCTGATATTAACGAGCCTAAGCTTGATTTAGAGGAGTATTCTGATGTTTTAGATATCACATTTAAGAAATGTAATATGCTAGATGAAGAAGCAGTCAATGAGATGGTAAGCGAATTCGCACCTGATTATATATTGCACTTAGCAGCATTTTCATCAGTAGCATATTCCTGGGAGCATCCAGCAGAGTGCTTCAACAACAATACAAGAATATTCTTAAATCTTACTAATGCTGTAAGAAGCCTTAAGAAGAAATGCAGAATTCTTTCAGTTGGCTCGTCAGAGGAATACGGCAATGTATCTAAAGACCAGCTTCCACTTAAGGAGAGCATGAATCTTAAGCCAGTAAGTCCCTACGCTGTTGCAAGAGTTTCGCAGGAAATGATGTCTAAGGTGTTTGTTGACAGCTATGATATGGATATAGTTCTTACTAGAAGCTTTAATCATATGGGACCATATCAGGATGAGCGATTCGTAATTCCTTCTTTCATTCGAAGAATCCTTGATGTTAAAGAGGGAGGAAGAGAGATAGGAACAATCGAGACAGGTGATACAACAATTATAAGAGATTTCGTAGATGTTCGTGATGTTGTAAGAGCATACTACGGTCTGCTTATGGAAGGAACACCTGGTGAAGTATATAACATCTGTAAAGGCGAGGGTGTTGCCTTATCAGAGATTCTTGGTGAGATATCTGATATCGTTGGAGTTGATATAGTAGGTAAGGTTAATCCGGAATATGTAAGACCTGACGATAACAGACAGATTATTGGATGTAGCGACAAGATTAAGAACGACATTGGTTGGGAAGCAGAGATTCCAATTCGTCAGACCTTAACAGATATGATAGAGATAATGAAGAACAAATAATAACAAAGGAGAACAAGATGGCAAAGAAAGCATTAATCACAGGTATTACTGGACAGGATGGAAGTTATTTAGCAGAGCTTCTTCTAGAAAAGGGCTATGAGGTACATGGTATTATCAGAAGATCCTCTATTCACTCTACAGAGAGAATCGACCACTTACTTAAGGCAGGAACAATAACAATTCATGATGGAGATTTATCTGATTCTTCATCAATCGTTAAGATTGTTAATAACGTTAAGCCAGACGAGATATACAATCTTGCAGCACAATCACATGTTGGAGTATCCTTTGATGCAGCAGAGTATACAGGTGATGTTGATGCTATCGGTGTTCTTAGAATATTAGAAGCAGTTCATATGCTAGGAATGGATAAGACATGTCGTATCTATCAGGCCTCTACTTCTGAATTATATGGTAAGGTTGAGGAGGTTCCTCAGAACGAGAATACACCTTTCCATCCATACAGCCCATACGCTGTTGCTAAGCAGTATGGCTTTTGGATGATGAGACAGTATAGAGAGGCTTATGGTCAGTTCGCTGTTAACGGAATTCTATTTAACCATGAATCAGAGAGACGTGGAGAGACTTTCGTAACACGTAAGATTACACGTGCTGCTGGTCGTATTAAGATGGGAATTCAGGATAAGCTATATCTTGGTAACCTTGATTCACTTCGTGACTGGGGATATGCTAAGGATTATGTTGAATGTATGTGGTTAATTATGCAGCAGGATGAGCCTGATGATTATGTAATTGCAACAGGTGTTCAGCATACAGTAAGAGAATTTACAACTCTTGCATTCAAGTACGTAGGAATCGACCTTGAATGGAAGGGAGAGGGCGTTAATGAGCAAGGTATTGATAAGGCAACAGGCAAGGTGCTTGTTGAAGTATCAGAAGAGTTCTATCGTCCAACAGATGTTGTTAATCTTTGGGGAGATCCTACTAAGGCTAAGACAAAGCTGGGATGGAATCCGCAGAAGACAAGTTATGAAGAGCTATGTCGCATCATGGCTGAGCACGACTTAGAGTTAGCTAAGCAGGAAGCGAAGTTGGCTGAGTAACAAAGTGAATTTGAACACTAAGCTCGCTAGATAGCGGGCTTTTTGATATTAAGGATAATTAAATGAGTGAACCTACTAAAAGAAATACGGTAATAGATTTTGCCAAAGGCCTGGCAATAGTGTTGATGTTAGCAGACCATATAATTAAAACAGGCTCTTTTATAACATCCTTTCACATGCCGTTATTTATTATTCTAAGTGGCTATTTCTTCAAGAATATACCCTTCAAAGAATATTTATTAAAAAAAGTAAAAAGCTTGTTAATACCCTATGCAATATTAAATATAATAGCATTAATATTTGTCATAATTAGAGATAGAAACAATTTTGATATCCTTGAGTTTGTCGAAAAGATAAAAAGAATACTGTTAGGCTGTGATGGCTTATCCCTAGGATGGTTTTTGATTGCACTTTTTTTGGCATCAATTATCTATTGGGCAATATATAAAATCGCATGGAATCACAAGATTCTCTATGCTGCATTATTAATAGTCTTGATGGTTGTAGGATGGTATTTTGGTCCTAAGATTGAAAACCATTATTATCAGTGGGATGTTGCATTAGTTTGTGTAGGATTCTTTGCTGTGGGACATTTATACAAAGAGTATGCAAGAGAGATTCCAACATGGGCAAAAATATTGATAATAGCTATTTTAACAGGAATATGGGTTATAGATATACTAAATGGAGGAATTGTACTATCTCTTCGAATTTATCATCTATTCCCTCTTTGTGTAATTGGTGCAATAGCGGGAACATACGTAGTGCTTAAAGCGTGCAAGTATTTGGATAGAGTGCCTATAGTGAATACTTATTTTAGGTTCATGGGAAAAAACACATTACTACTTATGTACATGGGAAATGTAACAGTTACCGTGTATGACTGGAATGCACTTGGAGACAATTTATTGATATTAATAGTATCTCAGATTGTGTTGTTCTCCGTTATAGTATGGTTGTATAACCTTGCGAAGTCTTTTTTGTTAAACAGATTAAAGAGAAAAAGTGTTTAGTGGAGTGAAGATGAAGAAAAATGTTTTTTTAGAACTACTGCGGTTTTTGGCGGCGACAATAATTGTTGGATACCATACAAAATTTGTATTTCATTCAGGCTGGATATTTGTAGAGTTCTTCTTTATTATTAGCGGTTTTTTTGCATATAAAAAGGTATTACAATATAAAGAATCAGGGGAAAGCTTCAAGGATTTTCCGGTGAAATATACTTTAAAGAAAATGTGGAGAATCTTTCCTTATACGTTTATGTCTATGATACTGTTCGTTGTATTTGAGCTTCGAGAGCAGATTATAAACGCTGGCATAAAAACAATTGGTCGATTTGCTTTATATTTTACAGAAAATATATCACTACTAAATGCCACTGGAATGATACCTAAAGAAGTTGAATTAGGTGATGGTTGGGTAATGAGTACTATGATGATGCCAATTCTATGGTATATCATTGTGCTATTTGTGATGCTACCGGTAATGATGTATTTGGTATATTATCTGGATGAGAAAATTGGATTATGGCTATATATTTTTCTTCCAATGTTTCTGTACGGTGTTCTGATTATGTCTACAGGAACTATAGATGGTTTTCATTATGAGATGATGATATATCCAGCATTGTGTATGAGAGCTTTAGCTGGATTGTTATTAGGAGCCCTCGTATATAGAGTAAGTGTTGCGTTTCAAAAAAAGATTAGTAAAAAGCGTTCCTTTGTTGTTGTTTTTGGATTGATTGAAATATTAGTTTATGTCTTTGTTGCGTGTCTTGCTTCTATAGAGAACTTAAGAAATGAAATAATAGTAATTGCATGCTTTGTATTAGGCTTAGGGTTAACATTATCAGGAGCAACCTTTACATCTTATGTAAAGGGAAAAGTTATTTCATTTATGGGAGCCTTGAGCTTGCCAATGTACTGTGTACATATGATTGTTGTTGAGACGAAACCTGAGTTCTCGCCATATATGGTGTATTTGATTACTATTTGTATTTCAATTGTTATGTGGTGCATTGTACAGGGAATCACATTTGTATCCAAAAAAATAAAGAGTAATAAAGAAGAAAGTAAATAAAATGAAGTTAAAGAAAGAAATACTTGGCTGGATATTAATAGTTATTATATGTGTTGCAATTGAAGTTTTGTTTTTCAATTTCCGCGCAATAGAATCATTATCCTTCGAAGAAGCATCCTTTAAATCAGAATATACAGTAGAAGATGATTCACTAATTATAGAAATGAGTGATATTAATCAGCATGTTGATAATTTATTCTTAGATGTAAATTTATGTGATGAGGATTCTGAAGTAATTAGTGGAGTACCTATAGATGTTATTGTTTCAAAAACTGATGCAGCAGACTCTACATATTATGAATTGCCAAAAAGCAAAATTGTAAGTGATAACGAACAAAGTAAGTATTTGCGTTTACATTTGTCTGGCGAGAGTAAGAAGATAAAGGTTGAGTTGTCCGCTAAAGAGAAAGGAAAGCTTGTTGTAAAGGATTTAGGTATAAACAAAAAAAGACCTTTTGATTTTTCTTTCGTAAGATTAATTGTATTGTTCGTTGTTTTCGGAAGCATTTATTTATTTAGAAATAAATCTATATTATTTAAAAGGGATTTTTCAATAAAAAGCAAAAAGCAGATAGCAGTGATGGTTTTGTTTTTCGCTTGTTATATTCTTTTTTCTTTAGGAGTTTTAAAGTGTAATTTGGCTTATGACGCATGGCGCACTGATCCGGCGCCTACCAGACAATATGAGATGCTAACAGAATCCTTAAAAGAAGGGCATTTGAATTTGGATTATGAAATAGCACCAGAACTAGATCAGGTTGATAATCCTTATGATTTTTATAGCAGAATAGAGGCTGGAGGTAATTATTTATTTGATATAGCCTATTATGACCACAATTATTATGTTTACTTTGGAATAGTTCCTGTATTGCTTGTATATTTGCCTATTTATCTAATAACAGGAATTCTATTAAAAACATATCAGGTGGTATTTGCCTTCGGAGTATTCTTGTTTATTGGAATATTCTTATTCTTATATTCATTGATAAAAAGGTATCAGTTGAAGGTTTCCTTCGGAAAGTTTTTGCTAGCAGATATTGCACTACTAATGTCGGCGGGAGGTATTGCTTTAGTTTACCCAGGAAACACATATTCTCTTGCAATATTATCTGCCATAGCATTTGTCTTCTGGGGACTGTCCTTTTGGCTATTATCATCTGATGGAAAGGGGAAAATATCAAAGCCTTTACTCGTATTAGGAAGTATATGCATGGCATTAGTTGCAGGCTGTCGACCACATTTGGCGATTTTAATATTAGCAAGCTTTGCGATTTTCTTTGAAGATATCAAGAATTCGAGATTTTTTTCAAAGAAGGGAATATGGAACGTGCTTGCAATTTCACTGCCAATTATAGTGGTTGCCATTGGTCTTATGACATATAATTACCTACGTTTTGATTCTATTATTGAATTTGGCGCAAAGTACAATTTTACTGGAGTTGATATGACTCATCAGGTGGGTTCAGGTGTTAAGTTTATTCAAGGAATTTGGGAATATGTATTTGCACCTATTCCAATAGTTGATCATTTCCCGTATTTGCAGCTAAGAGATTTGTCATCAGATTATCTGGGTTATTTTTATTTGCACGATATGTATGGAGGAATGATATGGCTATTCCCTCTGAGCATCCTTTCCCTAGGAATCTTTTCTGCAAATAAGAAGGGTGAGTTGAAGAAGTTTAGTATCTTTTTATTTGTAATAGGGTGTGTAATTGTATTAGCAGATATATGGATGGCAGGAATAACAACGCGCTATATGTACGACTTTACATTTATATTTGTAATTATTGGTGTGATAGTTTCATTTTGGAGCACTGATAGTACAAAGAACTCAGAAGGTCGAATCAAACACTTTTTGGTTAGTAGTGCAGTACTAGTTAGCTTTTTTATTCAGGTTGTTGCGATATTGATTCCTAATATTCAAAGTGGTTTGTTAATGAGGAATCCTGATTTGTACTATTCTATAGAGATTTTGTTTAGGATGTAGTGGGTAATATATGAAAAAAATTCAAACTTATCAGTACCTTCGCGGTATTGTTATAATATTAGTTCTGCTAGGACATAGCTTGTATATGGCGGCAGGGAGCAAATACGGAGGCTTTTCTTATTTTGATTTGATTCAAGGCGATGAATCAATGAAGATAAACAACGCGCTGCAGCTATTTGTGGATATGATATATGGTTTTCATATGCCATTATTCATGATGATTTCGGGCGCTGTGTATATGTATACAAGAAAAGAAATAAACACAATAAAGGAAGTTGGGATTTTTATTTCTAAGAAAGCAAAACGCCTACTAATACCATTTGTTCTAGTAACTATTTTTTGGCAGATACCATTAAAATACATCAGTGGATATTTTACCAATGGCATAAAGGACGCAATATTTGGTCAAATATTTTTATTTGGCAATAGCCATCTGTGGTTTATAGTAGTTTTATTTATTATATTTGTAGTAGTTGCCTTTATAGAGTATTTGAACATAAGTAAAATAAGTATAGTAATTGCCGTCGCTTGTTTTATAGCAGGATACTTTCTAGAAGGAAATATGATGCTATTGTCACTGCAATACGGCTTATGGTTTTTCCTAGGTGTTCTTTTTGAAAAATACATAAGGAAGAGAATAGAGAGTGGAAAATTATTTCTGCTTAAAGGATTACTAGCTGGAATTGTATATGTTGTAGTTTTTTTCATAGGAAAAACCTATTTTTATGAGGGTTTTTATAAATACATTTATACTATAATAACAGGTATCGTGGGTTCATTGTTTATACTATACCTGGCCTTGTTTATAGAAAAAATCAATTGGACAATATTTGAAAAGATCGGAAATGATTCATTTGATTTATATCTATATTCTGATAGTATAAACTATGTATTTTTGTTTGTTGCTGCAAATTATTTTCCAGAATTATATTCAACAGGAATCGGCAATCTTGCTGCATTTTTAATGAGGTTTGTTATTACCTTCTTAGGAGCAATAATTGTAGGGAAAATAGTTAAGGTTATTAAAAAATGGATATGGAGAAAAACATGAAAAAAGTAGTGGTAATTGGTGCTGGTCCAGCGGGTCTTACAGCAGCCTATGAGCTGTCTAAGCAAAAGAAGGAATATGACGTAGTTGTTTACGAAGAGAGTGGTACCTTTGGGGGTATTTCACGAACTGTAAATTATAAAGGGAATAGAATGGATATGGGTGGCCATAGATTCTTTTCTAAAGTAGACGACGTTAATAAGTGGTGGGAAGAAATGATGCCTACCCAGGGTGCACTATCCTTTGATGATAGGGAGCTATCTAGAAAAGGAAATATAGTAAAAAATGGTCCAGACCCAGACAAAGAAGATAGGGTAATGCTCAAGAGAAATCGCCTGTCACGTATTTTCTTTAAGCAGAAGTTTTTTGATTATCCAATTTCATTAAAGTTTGAGACTATTAAGAATATGGGATTCTTAACAACAATTGTTGTTGGATTCAGTTATTTAAAGGGAACAATATTCAAGAGAAAAGAAAAATCTCTAGAAGATTTCTATATAAATAGATTCGGTAGAAAGCTATACGAGATGTTCTTTGAGAAATATACAGAGAACCTGTGGGGAAGACACCCTTCTGAGATTTCTCCTGAATGGGGAGCACAACGTGTAAAAGGCTTATCAATAATGGCAATTCTTAAGGATATTTTCCAAAAGAAGGTGGGCAAAAAGGACCGTCACGTTGAAACGTCTTTGATTGAAGAATTCTCATATCCTAAGCTTGGCCCAGGTCAAATCTGGGAAATAACTGCTCAGGAAATTATTAAAAACGGCGGAACAATTATTACAAATACAAAGGTTGAAAATGTTTGCACAAAAGATGATAAGGCAATAGGCGTCAACATTATAGAAAACAATGAGAAAAAGTTCGTTGAATGTGATTATGTAATATCTTCAATGCCTCTTAAGGATTTGGTTGTTGGAATGAATGACGTTCCAAAATCAGTTCGTAAAATAGCAGAAGGCTTGCCTTATAGAGATTACGTAACAGTAGGTATTCTTGTTAAGAAACTAAAATTAAAGAATAAAACTAACATCCCTACATTAAACGATATTATTCCAGATAATTGGGTTTATGTCCATGACCGTAACGTTACCATGGGTAGATTCCAAGTATATAACAACTGGTCTCCATATATGGTAAAGGATCCATATAATACAGTATGGTTAGGCTTAGAGTATTTTTGCGACGAAGGTGACGATTTCTGGAATATGCCTAACAAGGAAATTGCCAAGCTTGGCGCTAAAGAAATAATTAGAATGGGATTGGTAGAATCAAAGAAGGATTTACTTGATACTCATGTAGAGCGTGTAAAAAAGGCATATCCAGCATACTTTGATACATATGCTCGCATTGATGAAGTAAAGGATTACTTGGCAAAATTCCCTAATATTTTATGTGTAGGTAGAAATGGTCAGCATAGATACAATAATATGGACCATTCAATGTGTACTTCCTTTGAAGCAGTAAAAAATATTAAAAACAACGTAACTGATCATACCAATGTCTGGTCGGTAAATACGGAGGCAGAATACCACGAACAATAATAGAAAGGGCAAATTGCCAAATATTTTGGTGATGCGTTGTTGTAAATGAAAGCAGTAAACATTATTAATAAAATCATATACGGATTAATTGCCATAATGTTTTTATATATTATTGGAATTAATTTGCTAATGAATAGAAGAGACCAATATTGGGCTTATTATGATTTTTCTGTTTCTAAGTGGATATTGTTTTTTGCTGCGATGGCGATTGTAGCTCTTATATTATTTTTTGTGAGTAAGCTAGCTAAGAAAGAGAAAGCAGATAACAAAAAATATCTGCTTTTCTTAGTAATATCATCGATTGTTTTGTTGATACTTCAAATTATTATTGTAAAAAACATATTCTTTCAAGTTGGATGGGATGTGTCTTATTTGAAGGAGGCGGCAGAACAATATGTTGATAATAATTTAGATGAGTTTCATAAGCATTATTTTGAGAAGAATCCTAATAATGTATTTATGTATGTGTTAACAATTGGTTTTATTAAGATCGGAAAGTATATAGGCTTTAATGGATATAAAGCCTTAGTATACTTTGGCGTGGTTTTAAATAATATATCTGTTCTAATGACATCACTTGTTGTATATAAGGTTTCAAAGAAACGTGTTTGGGGATATGTTTCTTACCTTTTATCTGTCTTGCTGTTTGGGCTTTCACCATGGATGATAGCTCCTTATTCTGATATTTTTTCTATTCTTGTACCTGTACTAAGTCTTTACATTTTTCTTGTTGTAAGAGATTCGAAAATCAAATGGTTTATAAAGCCAATTCTCGTTGTAATATTGCCGAGTTTTGCTTATGCAATAAAGCCAACAAATCTATTTATTTTGTTTGCCATAGCGCTTTTTGAACTAATTCAAATAATAAGTAAACCAGACAAATTAAAATCCTTCCTTAAAATATTAATAGGTATTGGTGTGGGAGTAGCAGTAATCTTTTTGACAAAAGCAATAACATATAAAACTATTGATTATAAGGTTAATGATAATGTCGTTATGCCAATGAGCCATTACTTATTATTAGGCTCACACTATAATATGGCGGGTCAATACAATGGTTTTGATGATGACTATACCTGTAGCTTTACAAGTAAAGAAGAGAAGTCCAAGGCAGATATTGCTAAAGTTATAGAGCGATATAAAGAGATGTTTCCTATACAGTATATGCAGCACGTATGCAATAAAACATTTCTTAATTATACCAATGGTATTATGGGATGGGGAAAAGAGGCTGGATTTGTACAGGAGCTGTATGAAAACGATTCAGCATTGGCAAATTCATTACGAAGCTTTTATTATGTAGGTGGAGATGTTGTGTTAAGAGAAGAAAATGCCTTTCCTGAAGGAGGAGATAATTTCTCGATTTTTGCCAACCTGTCTCAAATAATATGGTATATGGTTTTGATTTTGTGCTTTGTTCAATCCATAAGAATGTGTTTTGCAAAAAAAACCAATCCAGAAGCTGAAGATGTGCCTGTCATTGCAGGAATTACGATTTTGGGATTATTTGTATTTTTAACTTTGTTTGAAACAAATGCAAGATATATATTTTCTTTGTTGCCTATATTTATTGCTTATATTTTTGCAATTAGACAGCAGGAAGAATAAGTTTATTGGAGAAATGTATGGAGCTTAAGAAGAAAAAAGCCTGGTTATTAGGATTTTTGGCTGTTATAGAGATATTGCTTTTCCTAAGGGATTATGGTGGATATGTTAATTCATATAATTCATCTATCTTTGCCTTGTCATATAAATATGGTTTTATCTCAAGGGGACTAAGCGGAACAATTTTTCGTTTAGTAAATAAGGTTCTTCCTTTTGATATTATGAGTTATAACGGAGTACTAAGGTATTCACAGGTTGTTACAGCCCTATTTATGATACTCGTTTGGCTGTTTTGTTTTTATATTATATACAAATCAAATGAGAATAATTATAGACATATCCAAATAGTATCAGTTCTACTCGTTGTATTCTCGATTCCCTTCTTTTCTAATTCCTTTAATTTTGGAAGAGTGGACATTTATCTGGTAGCAACAGCAGTCCTTTGTGTTTTGATTTTATTGTGGCGAAAAATGGAATGGCTTATAGTACCTCTTTCTTGCTTTGCCGTAATGTTTCATCAGGCATACGTGTTTATGTTCTTTAATGTAACACTAGTGATTCTGATTTATAGATTTATCGAATCAGATAAAAAAGGACGAGTAAAATATTTAGTATTGTTTGTATTATCATTCGTAGGGGCTTCGGCATTATTTTTATACCTTAATTTCTTCGCTCATACATCGGATACAAGTATATACAATAATGTGGTAGAGGATGCTATAACACTGTCTAAGGAAGATGAGGGATATCACAAGGCTTTATTGCAGCACGAGGTGCTTGGTATAGACCCTACAACATCAGAATGGGAACATCATCTGAAGAACTTTGTTGAATTTCCTATCTATGCATTAATAATGCTGCCATATATACTATTGGTGATACGCGTATTTGCAAATACAGTAAAAGAAGCGTCTCACAAGATAGACAAATTCAAGTATGTGGTTCTAGCCATTGGTATTTTGACAATAGTACCTAACCTGATTCTTAAGGTGGATTATGGCAGATGGATGTTTTCAATCATAGTTTATTATATATTGATTTTTACATTTTTAATTGCAACAGGAGATAAGCATTTTACGTTAGCTCTTAATGGTGAAATAGATAGAATCAAGACAAAGCCCTTTGTCCTTATCTTTTATGTCCTGCCATTAATGGTTACCCCAATGTGGGATGTTAATATATGTATGGTTTCAGCACATCTTGCTGGAGACTTGAACAGTAACTTATTACATTTATGGGTAGACTAGGAGACCTATACTAATGAATAGTAATGCTAAGATAAAAAAGCAAAACTTAATATTTCTATTAGCACTTATAGTATTTGCCATACTATGCTTCCTTAAAGACTTTGGAAGTGCTATGAGTCATTATAATTCCACCTTATATTCATTTTCATATAAGTATGGATTTATTTCGAGGGGATTTGTGGGTTCCTGCTATCATGTTCTTAACAAGATAGTTCCTATAGATTTAATGACATATGAAAGCCTGTATGTATTTTCCATTATTATGACCATAGTCCTTTTATTGACTATTTTCCTGTTTTATTATTATTGCCTGAGTAAATGCAGTGAGGAGAACTTACATAATATTAGAATGCTAATAGTATTTTTTTCTGTATTTACATTCTCTAATTTTTGGACAGCAGAGAACTTAGGAAGAATAGATATTTATTTTATTATACTTCTTCTTATATCTGTAATACTAGTTGTTGAAGACAAGCTGGCATGGTTGGTGATTCCACTAATTGGAATATGTATGTGCGTTCACCAGGGCTTTACATTTACAAATGCTAATTTAATACTTGCTCTCTTGTTCTTTAGGGCAATGACAAGTAAAGAAAAAAATACAAGAAAGAAATATTTAATATATTTTATAATTACATTTGCAGAAATATGCGTTCTGTTTTTGTATTTCGAATTGTTTAGTCATATGAGTGACGCTGGAGTTGTTAATGAATTAATAAGTACTAGTATGAATCTTTCAAAAAGTGGCCATGATTATAATGAAACTATACTAAATCATGAGATTTTAGGACAGGGAGTTTTTGAGGATGAAATAGGTTATCACATAATTAATCTTAGAGAATTACCATTTTTCCTAATAACATTTTGCCCATATATAATTATTTTTATTATCTTTGCTAAGAGGCTTCTCAAGGGAGAAAAGGGCACACAGCTACTAGGATATTTAGCAGTTGTGTTAGGAGGACTTACTTTGCTGCCGGAGATGATACTTAAGGTTGACTTTGGAAGGTATGCATACTATACATTTTTCTATTATATTTTGATTGTTATCTGTCTGATTGTTATGGGAGATAACAAGACAATAGATGCCTTTAATAGTGTAAAGCAGTCAGTGAACAAAAAAATCAGTTTTGGAAAACTACTAATAGTTTATCCATTGATATTTATGCCATTTTCAGATTGGTTTATATCAGATATTACATTAAGGCTTTGTGATATATTTTTACCAGGATGGTTATTTAAATAATAATTATGAAAAATATTTTTGCAGATGATAAGAAAAGAAACAATATAATATTCGGATTCCTATGGGCAATACTTACAGTAGGCTTATTCTTAACTTGGTACGCTCATTGGTGCAAGATTTATAACACATCACTCCTTGCCATATCTTATAAATATGGATTCACATCAAGAGGTCTTATTGGAACAATATATCAGACCTTAGGATCATTTCTAGGAGTTGATATATGGACATACGGAGCTGCTAAGAATTTTTATTTGCTATGCACAGCGATATTCTTTGGACTATTTGCAGTTGTAATGGTAATTGCCCTTAGAAAAACTGGCCAGAGCGAGAAAAAAATAATGCAGTATCTGATACTTCTACTTACGATATTTACTGTGCCAACCTTTGCCTGTGAATTTAATTTTGGAAGAATAGATATTTTTATGCTAGCATCAAGCCTGGTTGCTATTTTACTACTCTTAATTGAGAAAGCAGAATGGCTAGTTATACCCCTTAGTGCTTGTGGTGTTATGTTCCATCAGGGATATGTATTTATGTTTTACAATATTGTTCTTGTGATTCTGTTTGTGAAGATTATAGATTCTGACAAGAATAAGAAACGAAAATACATAATTATTATGGTGCTGTCAATTTTGATCTGCTGCGCATTATTTATATGGTTCCAAATTATTTATAGAGGTGGTGCACATGAGTATTTCGATGAGATTCTTGAGAATGCCAAGATGGTAGGAAGAAATGGAAAGGCTCATACAGATTTAATACGTGCAGAGATTCTGGGTATTGATTTAACAGAAGAAGAGAGAAAATACAGGCACTGTAATGTTGAAGAAATAATTGCCTGGATAGTGCTTATGTGCCCATACATTTTTATTGTAGCAAGGACATTTATAAGCCTGATTAAAAAGCAGAAAATGTTTTGGCATAAAATGAAATATTTGGCGTTGGGCATTGGTTCATTAACAATGCTTCCTGACTTTTTGTTCAAGGTAGATTTTGGCCGTTGGACCTACGCAGTGGTTTGCTACTATATGCTTGTCTTTATAGTAATGATAGCCCTAAGAGACAAGGATTTTATAGAAGAAGTACATAGGGATGTTAGTACTGTGCGTGGCAAAGTGTTTACGCCACTCTTATTTGCCTATCCGATGCTTTTTGTACCATTTAATGACATTGTTATATCGGAGTTGGTGGATAGAGTTTGTATTTTGGTAAGAAATATTTTTTAGGAATAGGATATGCAGAAGATATTACAGGATGAAAAAAAACGAAATATGTTTTTGTTTCTGGTTATATGGGGAATTATCACCATAGGACTTTTCTTGAGAACCTTTGACTGGATGGCAAATTCATATAATACTTCAATTCTAGCGATTTCGTATAAATATGGTTTTACATCCAGGGGATTAATAGGAACAATATATCAGTTTTTAGGCAATCTTGTTGGTGTAGATATTTGGAATTATTTTGTTGCATTAAAGTTCTATGTTATATGTACTATAGTTTGTTATATTGCATTTGCAATTATCATGCTTCTGTTTCTTAAAAAAACTAGCATTGACAACAAAAAAATGCAGCAGTATTTGATATTGATAAATACTATTTTTTTCATAACCATGTTCGCCGCAGAGAAGAACTTTGGCCGAATAGATATGTTTATGCTGGTGCTAACGATTCTTGCGGCCTACCTAATTGCTATAGAAAAATTTGTGTGGCTTGTAGTTCCGCTTACGGCTGTATGTGTTATGTTCCATCAGGGATATGTGTTCATGTTCTATAATGTGGTGCTTGTTCTACTGTTCTATAGAATACTAACTAAAGAGGGAAAGGAACGCAATAAATATATAATAGTATTTGCGCTTTCTTTAGTGATATGCGCCATTTTGTTCTTCTGGTTTCAGGTAGCATATAGGGGCGGAGCCCATGATTATTACTATGAGGCAAGAGAGCATGCCACCACCATGGGAGTTGAGGGCAAGCCTCATGATGAATTGCTACGGGCTGAGCTTTTGGGAGTAGATTTACATGATGAAGAATTACATTACAGATTAGGTAATGTAATAGAGTTAATAATCTTCCTTGTTTTTTTCTCTCCTTACATTATATTTGTGGGAAAAGTACTTCTGCGAACTATAAAAAAACAAACAGAGCTGTCACGGAAGCTAATTTACTTAGCACTTGTTTTAGGACCATTGACTTTACTTCCCAATTATATATTTAAGGTTGACTATGGAAGATGGACATTTGCTGCTGTAAGCTATTTCTTGTTGATATTTATATTTATGTATTCTATTAACGAAAGAGACATAATAGAAAGTGTAGATGAAGGATTAGAACGTATTAAGAATCGAGTGTATAGACCGTTTATTTTTGTTACGCCACTTCTTTTTGTGCCATTTAAGGATGTGTCAGTTACTGTATTTACAGAACGATTGTGTGAGCTATTTAGAAATATTGTTGGTATTTAGGAGATATGATGAAGAATTTTTTTAAGAGTAAAGATTTTTTGTTTTTGGTTTTGCTTGGAATATTTGGGATTTTATTTGTGATATGGAGCTTTGATGGCAATATAATCCCACAGAATACAACGCTTTATGCCATGACCTATGAATATGGATTTGTGTCAAGAGGTTTACTTGGAACTATATGGACTTATATAGGCGAGCTTACTGGGCTTAACACAATGTCATATAATGGCATATATGCTTTGTCAAAGCTGTTTCTTGTTATATTCTGTATTGTTTTAATGATATTCTTCCTTCAGATTATTCTTAAGACAAAAGAGCAGGATAAAAAATACATGTACTACCTTATTGTGTTTTTCTCCATTTTTAATTTCCCTATGTTTGCTGGAGAGCACAACTTCGGTAGGGTGGATGTAGTACTAGTAATAATTACTTTCATTTGTTGTATATTAATTGTTCAGGGATGCTTAGAGTGGCTTGTGCCGATTCTATGTGGTATAGCAATGCTGTTCCACCAGGGATATGTATTTATGTATGTAAATATTGTCCTGATTCTGTTGCTGTTTAAAGCATTAAAGGATACATCGAAGATTTCAAAAAAATATGCCACCCTATTTATTATTACTCTTGTAGAGGTTTCGGTTCTGTTTATTTATTTTGAGTTTATTTCTTCCTACAACCTGACAGAGTCACAGGCTACGCATATAGTTGAATACGCCAAAAGCCTGTCTGCAAATGGTAGTGATTATAGTGTGTCCTTGATTGACCATGAAGTTTTTGGCAAAGATGTATTTGAGGCTGAATGGCCATATCACTTAGTATGCTATATAGAAACGCCGATTTTTTTGGTTCTCTTTTCACCATATATTGTTTTATTTGTATTATTTTTTAGGAACATTTTAAGGGAGACAAAAGGGGACAAGCTTACCTATGTTAAGTATCTTTTCTTGCTTTTAGGAGGCGCGACTAATATACCAGAGATAATCCTTAAGACTGATTATGGAAGATATGCGTATTCATTAATATTCTATTATCTTGGAGCAATTCTTTGTCTGATGGCAATGGGTGATAAGATAATATGGAATAATGTTAAATCTCTTATGCACACAGTCAAATCCAAAATATATGTAGCAGAGATATTAGTAGCATATCCTATAGTATATATGCCATTTTATGATGTATATATTTGCAAAGCAATGGGAAGATTTGTGTATCATGTCTTCGGCCTATAGGGAAAGAATAGGAGTATAGATTAGAATTAAAAATGGAATTCTTACTTAGAGATAACCAAAAAGAAAAAATACAAGTTGTAAGAGCTGTTGCTATTTTTATGGTAATAGTAACCCATACCGTTCTTTTTAACCCCTATGAGATATATATAAGACCATTTGTTAATCCGGCGGTTGGAATCTTTATATTTCTTTCAGGTCTTTTGACCAAGGAAGAAATACAAGGCAAAGAGATACTTTCTTTTTACAAGAGAAGGCTCCTTCGTGTGTTTATTCCATATACATTATGGTCAATTATTTACGTTGTGTTTCAAGGAAACTATGACACGGCAATAAAGGACTATCTTACAGGTAATTGTTGTAGTACCTTTTATTATATTCTTGTCTATATGCAGCTGGTTGTAATTGCGCCACTTGTAGGAAAGTTTATTCGCTCTAAGTTGTGGTGGATTGGATTTATTATAACTCCGGTTGCTATAATTGCTGAATATATATTAGCTTACTATGGAATAAATCTTACATACCCATATAATATTAACAATTTTCTTGTATGGTTTATTTTCTTTTATATGGGAATGTTTATAAGAATTAGGTATAAGAATAAGAAGAGGGTTTCGTCCACAGGGATAAATGTAACATGCATAATACTAATACCTTTATGTATAACTCTTGAATTGTTAGAAGGTCATTTTTGGCTTTCAATGGGAAGAGATGATTTTGCCAATACTCAAGTAAAGCTTTCTGCTATGTGTACAGCAATAGTGGTGTGTATTCTTATAGCCTCAATTATACTTAATAATAGCGAGAGAAAACCATTTAAATTATTTGTCTTAATAGGTGATGCATCATTTGGATTATATCTGATACATCAGCTTTTGATTGGGATATGGGGAAGGTACTTTCCTAATCTTATAATTGCAAGTGATTATTGGTTTATTATTGAAGCGGTTATTGTACTAATAATTGGATTTATTATTATTTATATATTACAGAGGATTCTTGGGAAGAAGATAGGTCGTATATTAGGAGTGTATTAATGAAATACTTTGATAAGAGAGAAAAAATATTAATAGGTATAACATTTGTTATAAGCTTGTTATACGTATTTACAGTATCACATATAGATTGCAACACCATAACCATGTGGGGATATGATTTACTGAAAACAATTTTTGATGGTTCAGTTAGTCGTTATCCTGAGTATACGCATGAGATGCATTATTTGCCTAATAATTATAGTTTGTTTGATAATTTAATAACGGCAACATTTTTGTTGCCAGTTTTTTTGGTGGAATTCTTTGCAGGAATTGCTATTAATTCTGTTGTATATGATATATGGTTCAAAGTACTTATTATTGCAGTACATATCATAGATATTATAATTTTGTATAAACTGTTAGATATGCTCAAGTTTGATCAGGCTAAGAAGATTAAAGGAATAATCTTATATATGCTTTCTTCAGTAGTATGTATAGGTGTAGTAGGCAAAGGACAGGTAGATATATTTACTGTTACATTTATTATGTTAGGAGCAATATGCTTCATTAGAGAGAAGTATATTTATATGTCAATCCTTTTAGGACTTGCCTTTTTGACAAAGCCATTTGCATTGCTTGTAATTGCTCCTTTTTATCTTCTGGCAATATCAAGATTCAGAGAAAGAGTATTCTTATATGGAATCATATCAGTAATACCATATGTGTTGGATTATACAGTAACAAGGATTATTATGCCAGGCTACGCCGAAATGAAGGCCCTTAATGCAGAAATATATAAAGAGGCGGAAGGGTCAAGTAGAATTGAAGAGTTATTTAGTGTTCGTATAAATAGCGTATATGTTTTTATTGCAATAGTACTTATTATCTGTTTTATAGCCTTTAGAAAGGGCAAGAATCATGAGATTGGCTTAAAGGATTATTTGTTTTATCCAACTCTGATGTATATAGCTTATGGAATCTTTGTTGCTCCTTCTTGTAACTGGTTTATAACAATTATTCCTGCTTTGATTATAATGGGGCTAAGCTTTAAAAAAGAAGAAGATTTTGAATTATTATATTTTGGATGTAATATGGGCGTTATTGTATACATTATCTTTTCAGAGAGATTCTTTAGACCGGGAATAAAATATACATTTCTGAATTTGCTTGGGTTTGATAATGGCCCATCATTTATATATGAAAGCTTAAGTGATAATAGAAAGATGTTTTTAATAATTGGCGCTACCATTTATTTAATATGTATGCTTATAATTTGTGCGGTGTACTATATAGAGAAATCTAATTATTACAAGCCAAAACTTACTAATAGAGAAGCAGCAAAATGGTATAAAAATACTTGTTTTTATATTCAATTTATACCAGTGATTTCATATCTCATTATGAATTATGTGACAATTACAAATGTCTAAAGAAGCATATAATAGCTACGAAAAGAGATACTATGATACAGTTCAAGAAAATACTAATAATAATAACTGAGATATTTATAATAGCTACAGCCTTGTTTTTAGCATTAGTTGTATTTTTAATAAAACCAGATAAAGAAAGCTATGTATTTGATCTTTCTCAACAGGTTTTTATTTCGGATGTTGTTCCTAATGTAGTATGGCTGCTGGTTTTCCTTGTAATACTGTTGGCTTTCTTGTTTCTTTTGAAAAGAAGAAGTGAGATAGAGGATATATTACCAAAAAGGTTTTTAATTGTTGCTAGTATTTTACTATTAGCTTTGCAAATGTTACTGGTGTATTCAATATATTTTGTTGTAGGAAATGACGCAGGAATTGTGGCAAAAGGGGCGCAATATTTTGTAGATGGTACTTTTGATGAGTTTTATAATTTGCGTTATTTTCAATATGCTCCTAATAATCTTTACATTTACGTATTCTATATAATTGTATTTAAAATCTCTAATATCTTTAATTTAAACGCAAGTCTTTTATTAGCAGTGACCTCAGCGGTGTTTGCTAACATATCGGTTTTACTATCTGCGCTTTGTGTATGGGAGATAACGAAACGAAGAAGTTATGTCTATTTTTCATATATTGTTGGTGCACTTCTTTTTGCATTACAAGCATGGATTGTTGTTTCATACACTGATTCTCTTTCAATTGTATTTCCGATTCTAACATTATATATTTATCTAAAAATGCGTGATTGGAAGGGGAATGTGATAATAAAATGGCTGATAATATCAATAGTTCCTATGCTTTCATATTACTTAAAGGCGCTAAATATTATTATCATAATAGCGATACTAATATCGTCTTTTTTGCATAACAAAGAAGGGTTAAAGAAGGTATTAATGTCATTGGCAGGTGTGATGGTCGCTTTTTTGATCGGATTCTTACTACATTTTTGTATTGAAAAGGCTGTAGGTGTTACTCCAGACGACAACAAAAAGTTGGATATTTCATGGTATCTTTTGTTAGGCTCAAATTATAATTCATTTGGTCAGTTTAATTTTGAAGATTATTATTTGATTTTTTCATATGATGATAAAGATGAAAGAGATCGTGAGGTGTTAGAACACGTAAGTAGTAGAGTGGCTGATATGGGAGCACTAGGCTTGGTAAAGCATTGGGTTAATGAAAGCCATGTCTTCTTTAATGACCCAACATTTGGATGGGGTGTGGCAGACTACACCTTTGAAGATATTCCCGAGAGAGAAGATGAATTGTCGCAAGTCATAAGAGATATATATTATCCTGAAGCAGGTTATGGATTTGTTCTGCGTAATCAGGTATATGGATATGGGAATAATTATTGGTTATATGTTGTATTCAGACAGATAATATGGATACCTATCATATCATTAATGCTGTTTTATTTTATATTTAAGAGAAACAAGGAAACAGTTGCAGGAATCCTTTCACTAACCTTTGTAGGAGTTTTTCTCTTTTCCATGTTATTTGAAACAAGTTCACGTTTGTTAATTAGTTATTTGCCTATTGTTGCTGTGATTTCGGCCATTGGATTACGTGATGTAGTTGATTTGTTAAGAAAGAAAGTAATAGAGAAGGTAATAAAGAAAAGACCAGTGAAGTGAGGAAGCTGATATGAATATATCAAAAAAGGATAATAATAGCATTTCTTTTTGGCGAATAGTTTTTACGCTTCTTATTGTGATGCTTCATTGTGGATATACACAGGGAGGATATATCGGTGTAGAGTTTTTCTTTCTTGTGTCTGGATTTTTATTAGGGAAGAGCTATTATGGCAATGAACAAACATCTATAAAGCAATATGCAAAAAAAAGAATTATAAGATTATATCCAATGTATTTGATTGCAATAGTAATATTTGTATCATTGCTTTCAATACTAGAATTTTATTCACAGGGTTTTTCAGGCAGACTGTTTTTTGTAAGTATAATTGAGAAAATAGCAGCAAATTGGAAAAGTGTCTTTATGCTCCAATTGTTTGGGCCTGGAGCGATTACTATTAATGCACCGGCGTGGTACGTGGTTGCATTATTCTGGGTTTCCTTGGTATATTACATTTTAATGAAAATCATACCGAAGAAAGGACTTAATATCTTTGTTGCCATCACCTCTGCAGCAATATTGATTTATTGCTTTCTATTTGTAGGCCATTTGGATTTGTGGGAGGAAAAGACCCTTTTTATAAGTCAGGGTATTTTCAGAGCATATGCTGAAATAGGTCTTGGTATATTATTATATAATCTAAAGGGAGTAATAGAGAAAAAAATACAAATAAAAGCAAAACTAGCTTTTGTTGTTGAGATAATTGGATTTGCAGTTGTACTTGTTGTTACTATTTTTACAAACCACACCAGGCTTGATTATCTTCTGCTTTTGATTATGGCAGTGTGCGTCTTTTTGTCATTTTCAGAACATAAAGGTACTTTGTTTAAGAATAAGGTAATTAAAACCATAAGTGGATATACATATGGAGTATACATGAATCACTCCATTTTTGTTTTTCTACTTATGACATTTGCCATACCTTTTGATACATCACATCAGATAGTTAAGCTATTATGGGTTCTTTTTGCGGCCACAGTGTGTGGGGTACTTTCAGAAAGCCTGATACGTATAACTATGAAGAGATTAAATAAGATGAATAAAAAATCAGTATACTGTGGCATTGTTATGTTCGTTGTATCTATATTATGGATATATAGTCTTAGGGATATTAGAGGTTCGCTTTTGACATATATTATAATTGCGATTGTTTCTGTAGTAATGTGTATACGAACTCGAGACAAAATTGACAAAACATCAGTTAAAATTGTAGTTTTCTTAATCTCTTTGTTGCTGTCAGGCCTAGTAGCTTTAGGTAATTATTATGTGTTCGACGATTTTATTGGAGTTAGGAAGTATGCTGCAATAGTTTTAATGCTTGTTACAGGCTTTTTTGTTTTTTATTATATTTTTAGATTTGGATATGTACAATTAAAAGATTTTACATTTAATACAAAAAGAGAATGTAAATTATCTGGCGGCATCCTATGTATATCTGCATGTGTGATATTCATATTAATTAATGTACTAATTCTTATTCTATGTAAGTATCCGACGGATTATTTCTATGATTCATTATGGCAGTTAGGTGAGATTAAAACAGGAAATTATACAAACCATCATTCCATATACCATACCTGGCTGCTTGCACTGTTTTGTAAAATGGGCTATGCCACCGGAATTGGACTGGCTAATGCGTTATTCATATACACCATATTTCAAATAGTTATAGTAGGACTAATTGTTGGCTATTACATTAAGACATTGTATGAGATGAGGGCACCAATAGTGCTTATAGTATTAAGCTATGCATTTATGGTTTTTAATCCTGTCAGCCTGAAGTATGCGACCTTCGTTAATAAAGATCAGTTATATTCATATATGGCTCTTTTGTTCCTACTAGCACTAACACGTATTATTCTTAGTATTGGACGTGCCAATAAAAGGGATTGGATATATATGGTAATAGGAGGATTGGGATTTGGACTGTTTCGAGGAAATGGATTTGTAATTCTCCTTGCGACTATGATAGCGGCATGTATAATGAAAATGCAGGTAAGAAAAAAACTTATAGCAACCTTTGCCTCTTTGGCAGCGGTAATACTTATTCTTAATATTCCAGTAAGAGCTGCTGCAGGTGTTAAGCCTACGGAATTTTCAGAACAGTTATCTATTCCAATTCAACAGGTAAGTCGCGTTGTTTATGATGGATGTGAGCTTACGGATGAAGAAAAAGATATGATTTTTGCACTTGTGGAAGAGGACGTAATTAAGGAACAGTATATGCCACATATTTCCGACAATATGAAGGGAATAATTCAGATTCACAAAAGGGATGATTATTTTAAGGAAAATATTATTGACTACGCAAAACTGTATATAGAACTTGGAACTAAATATCCCGCTGAATATGTTAAGGCATGGGTGGATCAGACCTACGGTTATTATACGCCAGGGTATGGTAACTCATCACTGGAATTTGGACCTTGTGATCCAAATGGTCAGGTGTGGCTAGATATTATATACGAAATAGAATACGACAGAAAAATCATTATTCCAAGTCTTGTTGATTTCTTAAACAATTATGCTAAACTATTTGAGAATAATCCTATTCTTTATCAATTCCTTGAAATTGGAGGATTAGTGTATTTGACACTTTATTTGTTTGTCATTAAGATATGGAAGAGGAATAAGACTTTATTTATTGAAACGGCGGGGCTAATATCCGTTGCAACACTTTTAATCGCAACGCCCTTAAGTACATCTATAAGATATACATACCTGGTATTTTTAGCCATATATCTTTCTATAGCGACAACCTTTTACAAGAATAATAAAGGGGAAGCAGAAGGTATTATAGATGCAGAATTAGAAGAAGGAGAGTAAAAGTATGAAGACTTACGGTGTAATTATGGCAGGTGGTGGTGGAACAAGATTCTGGCCACTTTCAAGACATGAGGTTCCAAAGCAACTTCTCAATTTATCAGGCAAAGAGAAGATGATCAATGAGACGATTGACAGGGTGGCTACCCTTGCGGCCAAGGATGATATATTCGTAGTTACGAATGTTGACCAGGTGCCAGGAATGAAGGCTGCAACTACTGGAAGACTTAAGGAAGATCATATACTATCGGAGCCTTCGGCTAGGAATACGGCTGCGTGTATTGGATATGCAGCATTTGAAATTGTGAAGAAATATGGTGATGGAATAATGTGCATTTTTCCATCAGATCATTTCATTAAGGATGAAAACGCATTTACAAGAATTCTAAAGGAGGCAATTAATGTTGCCCAAAAAGGATCCCTTGTAACACTTGGTATTACACCTACGTTTCCATCAACAGGCTACGGATATATTAAGTTTGACAAGAGCGAGACTACACTTGATAAAAAGGTAGTAGAATTCAAAGAGAAGCCTGATGAGGATACTGCTAAGAAATACGTTTCTTCTGGAGAGTATTCATGGAATTCAGGTATGTTTGTATGGCAGGCATCTGTTATCTTAGATGAATTCAAAAACCTTCTTCCTGATGTATATGAATGTCTTGAGAAGATTGGTGATGCTCTTGGAACACCTAAGGAAGCTGAGGTAATCAACGAAGTGTACCCAACTATTCCGAGCATATCAATTGATTATGGAATCATGGAAAAATCAGACAAGGTTCGAGTAATATCAGCCGAAATGGGATGGAATGATGTTGGAAGCTGGGATAATCTCGGTGTGCTTTACGATGAAGATTCAAATGGCAACATTACTGCAGGAGATTTCTTAGGAATTGATACTAAGAATTGTATAACATATTCTAGCAAACGTCTTATATCTACCATAGGAGTAGAAGATCTTATCATTGTAGAGACTGATGATGCTATTATGGTAATTGATAAGAACCGTGCTCAGGATGTTAAGAAGATAGTTGATTCCCTAAAGGATCAGGGTAGAAATGATCTACTATAGAAAGTGAGTATTGCGATTTAATGCGAGTAAAATATATTGATTATATAAAATGTATTGCAATATTGTGCGTAATAGTTATTCATTTGTGTGGAAGGTATAGATATGCAACCGTATCTGCCGAGGAATATATGGCTACTTTTGTGCTGGCATGGATTGTAAGAACTGGTGTCCCCCTATTCTTTATGTGTACAGGCGCACTATTCCTTCACATTAAGGAAATGGATATAAAAAAGCTTTTTACAAAAAACATTCCGAAGTTAGTCATCTGTTTGATACTATATTCCTTTATATATTCTGCATTTATGAAAAGGGACCTTTTAATAGGGCAGGAAATGGGCGTGCTTACATTCGTCAAAGAAACAATAAAGGAAATAATTGGAGGAGATGGAGCTGCTCCATTATGGTATCTATACGCCATAATATGTGTATATCTAATGCTTCCTATTTTTAGGGTAATTGTTGATAATGCCAGCAAGAAGCTTATAGAATACTACCTTATTATGTGTTTTATAGCTGCTGTTTTGCTTATGTTTATTAATGTGCCTCAATTAGCAATTTTAGCTGGTTGGACACACAATATGAACTATATCTGGTTTTTCTGTGGGTATTCAATATACATTGTAGGTGGAGCCTATATTGCGAAGTATGATGTTTCGAAAAAGGTAAGATATGTAATATATGCTCTGGCGGTGATTTCATTGTTTTTTGTTGAGGTTTCCAAAAAACAGTTTGAAGGAAATCCGGCACCAGGGGCCTATAATATAAATGATTATTTGTCACCACTTACAATGATTTATGCTATGGCAGTGTTTATTTTAATAAAAGAGTGCTGCTCAAGGAAAAAGGAAGATGGTAAATTATATCCAGTTATAAAATATATTTCCCAGAATACTTTGGGTATATACTTGATACATAGCTTGATTGTTGACACACTAGAAATTGTGTTACCTCTTAATGGTAATTTATTTGTAGTGATTCCTGTTCATTTTGTATTAGCGTTACTAATAACGGTTTTAATAGTATTTGTTCTAAAGAAAATACCTTTTGTTGGGAAATGGGTTGTGTAGATAGAACCAGATAAATTATATAATATATCCTATGACAACAAATACACTAATAAGCAGGCTTGGTATAAAGGAAAGTATTGTGGTAAGTAGAGGATGAGTCTTTTCGTCCTCTATTTTACTATTATAATTTCTATGTAAGATAATAACTGATATTATATAAACAATAGAAATAAACGCTAGAAGAACGATTGAAATGGTTGCTATGTTAGGAATCATATTATTAAAATACTCTCCCGCATTGAACCCATTGTATATTAGAGCTTTGCCAACGAGACCGGCTTCACCGTATGAAGTAACAATGTTGCCTTCGTCAAAGTATACTATTCCACACAGACAGTAAATCAATTCTAGAAATAGAAAAATATAATAGGCAACCCTGCTTCTATTACAAAAGGCTATAAGCATAATACCTGTTGCAGCAAAATAAATAAACCACTGAGGATGCTGTCTTACTAGAGTTTCAAATATAACAAGTAGGATGGTTTGACACAGCAATACATCATATATGGTTAGCGTTCTAAATTTGCCCCAAACAAGGAAAAATATGCAAACTAAAGCTATTAGAATTATTACAACTGGAATGTTGAAAATCGTCCATTGCATTAGACGTGGATAGAATACAAAAGTAGACCAAAATTTTGAACCACGAGAATAATCATTTATTAATATGTCAGATAAGTAATTATGTAATAGATATACGCATGGAATAATAATGGCAGATATGATAGAAACCTTTCTGTTCTTATACCAGGCATATATTATAAGAGGAACTATTATAAAGACAACGAATGGCTTAAGTAATATGCTGATTATAGAAAGAATTATAAAGCTAGGATATGATTCTTTCTGTAGTGAAAGAAAGCTAAGCATTGCAAATAATAGTCCGAGTGAGTCGATTTGTCCCATTCCAATACTATAGAATTGTACAAAGGGACTTAGAAGAAATATAAGTGAAATAGAAATTTGTTTATTTCTATTTACGCCATTATGCTTTAATATTAGTTGCATTATTTTGGCAATACCTAAATTAGAGATAATAAGTAATACTTTAATCCAAAGAATATATAGCCATAGATGAGATTCGAGATGAAAGATGTTAAGAATTATATATAGTGGTAAAATCCACAAAGAGGAGACAATGTTTAAGAACAATGGATAATTGGTCTCAAGATTAATGGTGGCAAGAACATGTTGGTACTCTGAGAAGTTCCCTTCGCGAATACAATCGAGAAGAGTAGTCCACCAAATAGCAAGTACTGATACATCGTAAACATGTGCAAAAAGAATAGCGGATATGATGCTTACAATAATTACAAAAATAAGGGTTTTTACAGGCAAAAAAGTTGATGCTGTTTTTATTTTAGAAACCATTTTTAATCCTTCCCTTTAATTCCAACGCGCATATTTTATCATAGGAATTACTTTGATTGCAAGGAGAAGAAGGATTATTAATAATTAATGAAATAAGAGAGGAAGAAGTTATGAAAAAGTATTGTTCAAGACTGGATTTGCTACGCTTCCTAGCGGCCCTTGCGGTAGCATTTTTCTTTCACTATATCATTGTCTTTGGTGACTCTCCAGTTGGTGGCAATATAATAGGAGATGCACTTAATAAGTATGGAGGATATGTTGTAGAGCTTTTCTATGTCGTATCGGGCTTTGTTATGTATATAGCATATTCTGAGCGTATTAGAGAAGGAAATACCGTTTTCACAAAATATTTGACTGATAGAATAGTAAGATTATATCCTGCAATGATTATATCCGTTATTGTAACTATAATACCTATGTGGCTCGGATATGCTTTTTGGGATGAAGCAGTAGCTAACGACAGTGCAGTTACTTTATTAGCAATATTTCTTAATCTGTTGGGATTAAATGGAGGAACTGTTTTAGGCTTTACGTCCTTGACATCAGTTAACGGCCCTTCCTGGTATATAACAGTGCTTCTTATCTGTTATCTATTATTCTATGGAATTATTAAACTGTGCCGTGGCTCTAAAGGGGCAGAAAATGTGGCATTTATGGTTATGATTATTCTTGGGATATTCTTCTACATGAATCCTTTGAATATACCAATGATGTTCGTATGCTGTGCAAGAGGATATGTATTCTTCTTCATAGGAATATTCTTAGCACAGATTTATGGCAAGAGTAACAAGATAGGAAATCTTGTTATGTGTGCTATAAGTATAATATTGGTTTGTATGTATTTCTTTGCCAGTGAGCACGGACTTTTTATGAGTGACAGCTTAGAATTTGGACTATTTATCGTATGTTCTATTGTAATGTTCTTTATAGGTTTTTTCCCATTAGAATATATATGCTCAAATGTTGTTGTGAAGTTCTTAGGGGGAATATCCTTCGGCATATTCTTATGGAATCTGCCAGTATTTATATGGGTACATTTTATAGAGAAATATATGGATGAATCCTTTGACTATGGCAGCATAACAACATATCTGATTATCGTTGCAATTAATTGCGCTGTAGGGGTTCTGTCCTACCTATTAATTGATAAACTTCTTGTGAATCGTATCAAGAATAAACTATAATAGAATAGATATAATAATATAAAGCAAATCATAGGTGGCAATAATGGAATTAGAGAAAAAGAAAAAAGTAGTGCTTATTGTTATGATTGCTCTTGCAGTATTCGTTATAGGGGCTGCTATTTATTGTTCTGTTATGTTGAAGAGTAATAAGAAGAAAACTATAACCTGGCTGGCAGCAGGAGATAGTATAACCTGGGGAGAAGGGGACAATCTAAATAGCTACATAGATTACATAGCCATAAAGCATCCAGAGATTATAATTGATAAAAGGGGAATCCCAGGGATGAATACGGCAGAGCTTGTGTCGTACTCGCAGATTGATTATTTTAATATTGATTATACTCCAGACATTGTTACAGTGCTTATGGGGACAAATGATTTTGGCGTTGACGTTCCCCTAGATCAATATGAGAAAGACTTAGAGAATTTGATAACAATATTAAAAGAAAAGTTCCCTCATTCAAGGATAATCTTTTTGACGCCACTATACAGAGACTATTATGGTGACAAAGGATATATTATGAGGGGAATGATTAACCATAATGGTAATGTCTTATATGATTATTGCAACCTGATTAAAGAGAAATCAAAAGAGAATGGAATAGAAGTAATTGAATTAAGTGAAGACGAATATTTCAATAAGGATAATCTAGAGGAATATACTGTAGATGGTCTTCATCCTAACAGTAAGGGAAACAGATTAATTGCTGACAAGCTGTACAAGGCTGTTATTACTAATGATTAGTGGGAATGTAAATATGATTGATACAAGAAAAAAAGAAATAAGAAGATATATGATTCTGCTATGTATAGTGGGTTTTTGTATATGTCTTGTGAATTATCGTGGAAGAGTAATTGCATATAATACAACTATGCTGGCATTATCCTATGAGTATGGGTTTACTTCAAGATCATTACTTGGAACATTGTATCATGGTCTTAACGCCATACTACCAATTGATATAATGCAATACAATGCAGTGTTGGTGTTTGCATTAGTTGCCACAGGTCTAATATTCATTTTCCTGATGTATTTCGTCTATAAATGTCTATGTAGACTTGAGGGCAAATCATTAAAGTATGCTGAATATGCCTTAATGCTTTTGTCAATATGCATCATATCAACATTTACATTTGCCAATAATTATTTGCGCGTTGATATCTTCATGATTGCCACAAGCCTTGCGGCGGTTCTTGCCATGTTCAACAAGAAGACGGAATGGCTAACCATTGTGTTCTCTGCCATAGGCGTAATGTTTCATCAGGGATTCGTACTTATGTATTTCAACATAATCCTTGTATTGTTATTCTATAAATGGATGTCTGAGAAGAATAAGGTCAAGTATGCAATATTGTTCTTTGCATCACTTATTGTTGGTTCAGCCTTGTTTATATGGTTCGAGCTTCTTAGCAGGTCCAAGGGAACGGAGATAATTGATACAATTCTTCAGGATGCTACGAATCTTTCTAATAGAGGAATATTCCATACAACACTTCTGTATCATGAGGTGTTAGGTGTTGATGTATCAGGTTCAGAGACAAGCTTTGTACATATGAATCATGTTCAGTTTATACTATTCGCAATAGTGTGTCTTCCTGTAATAATATATATATTTAGATTCTTCATAATCCTTATTAAGAAGGGTGAAGGTCTGCCAGCTAAGTTAAAATACCTAGCAGGACTTGTTGGTTCACTAACAATTATGCCAGATATGTTATTCAAGGTAGATTACGGTCGATGGGTAATGGCTGTAGCGGCATATTACTTGATAGTTATTGTTGGTATGGCAGTTTTTGAAGATAAGCTGGTTATAGAACAGATAGAGAAAGATTACATAATAATGAAGGCACATCCTTATATAATAATTCTATGTGTTATGCCAATAATAATTGTTCCGTTCTTAGATGTTGACATTGATATATTAACTAAGAATTGGCAGAGATGGTTCCAAAGTAAGAGTCTAATCTTTTACTAATTATAGATTTGTGTTCATATAAAGGGATATAAAATGGATAAGAATAATAAGAAAAAAGATATCGTATATATAGGCGCATCAATCTGTTTTATGATACTTCTTGTAGTAAGATTCTGGGATAGAGAGATACAGGATACTAATCATTTATTCCAGCAGATGAATGTCCTTCGTATAGGCGAGATTATAACGATAATCTTCTTCGGTGTTATGATTATATATATGTATTTTACACTTAAGAGGAATGAAGGTGCTGTTAAGAAAAGTGTATATTATTTATTAGCACTTCTTATGGTACTAATTATACCGATTTATCTGTGTGACAACTATTTTGGCACAGGTGATGTGTATTCCTGGGTTTTAATACTAATTGCGCTTATATGTGCTATTGCAGCGGACATAGATTTTATTGCTGTAATTCTATTGCTAGGGGCACAACTACTATGTCCTATGCATAATCTCGCAGGAATTTTTGCAGTGTTCATCGTATTATTATATAAGTCAATTATTCAGAAGAAAAAGGCATCTACGGTATGGCTCGTTGTAGGAGCAATACTGTATTGGGCAGAATATGTAGGACTTTATATGACGCATCATTTAAGCGGTGCAAGTATGCATAGAATATCCTTGACGAAGTTTATAGTTTCAATAGTTCTTCTTAGCCCTATAATAATATTTGTCCTTAAATTCTTATGGGATATGATTAAGGCAGGAAAAACTAAAGAGAAGCTACTGTATATTGCCGTTATCCTTGGAGGAGTTGTTAACTTCACTGTGCTTACAATAATGGGTGATTATTGCAGGGCGGTAGTACTAACCACAGCATATTTTGTAGTAGTATGTTTGTCGCTTTTGTCTCTAAAGGACCAAAGCTTCACTTTGCAATACAATAAGGCTAGAAAACTAATAATCGAGAAGATACCAGTTCCAATTGCTATAATAATATATGTGTTTGCAATCATTACTTATTGGTACTTCGCAATGGATGAGATTTATCCAGATATCTTTATCGAGTTTAATGCTAATATGTAGAAGGGACTATATGCAATGGCTAACACAAAGCAGAGAAAACTATATCTTGATTTTCTTAGAATCATAGCAATTATATTTGTTATATACAATCATACAAGTGAAAAGGGGTATTACTTATACGCTTTTGATTCGTCTTTTATACTTAAGATTATATATATTGCAGCAGGAGCTTTTATTGCAGTGGCGGTGCCTATTTTCTTCATGATATCAGGATCATTATTAATTCCAAAAGAGGAATCCATAGGAGATTTGTATAAAAAGAGAGTGCTAAGAATGGTAATTGTTCTAGTAGTATTCTCGGCATTGCAATATGCGATTCAGATTGCAACTGACAATATAGAGCTGTCCTTTAGATATTTTATAACACATATAACAACAGAGGGTATCGTTAAACAGTATTGGTATCTATATGCTTACCTTGCATACCTTATTTGTCTTCCGCTGCTAAGGAAGATGGCGAAGAACATGACCAACAAAGAGTTCAAATATTTGTTTGCCGCTTTTCTTCTTATAGAGGGATTACTTGCATCAGTGTTATTTATCTTCGATATTGGAGAGATGACAGGGTTCTTTAACATTCCATTTTTTAATAATGTGGTTATATATCCCTTGTTAGGATATTATATGGAGCATAGAATGACTAAGGAGCAATATACATTAAAGGGAGCCCTTATATTCATTGCCTTGATGATTGCTGTGCTAGCCCTTATTGTTGTTAATACATTACACAGAAATCTTCCTTATGAACAGTTTACAGCATACGATAAGGGATTATTCGTAACAGGATTCACCGCTGTATTAGATGCAGGAGTATTCTATATAGTGAAGCTTATATTTAAGGACAGGACAGCTCCTAAAGCGCTGGAATTCATAATTACAGCATTAGGCTCCACTGTATTTGGGGTATATCTTATAGAGAATATAATTAGAAACAATACTGAAGTTGTGTATAATGCAATGGTTCCTTATATAGGGAGATTCCCATCTGCGTGGGTGTGGAGCGTGTTTGTGTTTTTGGTAGGAGCTGTAATTATATATATTATAAAGCTTATACCAGGGGTAAAAAAACTGTTGTAGACAAGGTCTGGCATTTGAATAGGAAAAGGGGAATACATTATGAAAGCAATAATTCTTGCAGGTGGCTCAGGTGACAGACTCTGGCCTTTATCAAGAAAGAATTATCCTAAGCAATTCATACAATTTAATAATGAGAAGTCTCTGTTTCAGGATGCCATAACAAGGAATATTCCCTTCTGTGATGAGTTTATAATTGTTGCTGATAAGGATTATGAAGAGATAATTGAAGGGCAGCTTAAGCAGTTTCAATCTGTAAAATATACTTTGTGTATGGAGGAAAAAAGCAAGGGAACTAATGTGGCTATAGCAACTGCGCTTGATGATATAGAGGATGAAGAATATGTCTTCGTTGTTCCATCTGATTTGTTAATAAGTGGCAATAGCTATTCTACCCATATATATGATGCTAAGGAGGTTGCCCAGGGGGGAAGAATATGTTTGTTTGGCATTATTCCAAGTAGCAGTAACAATTCTTATGCTTATATACGCCATGAAGGAGGCATAGTTAACAGATACATAGCCGAGCCTACAGACGAGATGGCCAAGACTTTATTTGCACAAAGTGGAGTGTATTGGAATTCAGGAATGCTCATTGGAAGGGCAGCAGTATTAAAAGGTGAGATAGATAAGTATTGCAAGAATCTTCTAGAGTTAGATGATGAGCAATTACTAGATTATAAAAGCTTCGATAAAGCAGTTCTATCTAAGTCTAATCTATTGTCAGTAGTAGAGTTTGACTGTTCATGGAAGGATATATGTGATTTGTCATCCTTCAATGAATCAATAGGAACTAATCAGGATAATGTAATAACCTCCTGGTGTAATGATGTTGAGGTACTTAATACAACATCTAATCAGCTAGTCGTGGCAAATGGAATTGATAACGCATATATTGTTAATACTCCTGATGCAGTATATGTTACTGACAAGGATAAATCAGAGCGAATCAAAGACATTCTTAAGAAGAATGATAAAAAGGCTAGTAAATACGAGTATAGCTATATAGACAACAGACCTTGGGGAATAAGAGAGATTCTTAAGAAGGAGCCAGGGTTTAGAGTAAGAAAGATAACTATCTTTCCAGGTCTAAAGCTTTCTAATCATATGCATAATAAGCGCAACGAGAATTATACTGTTGTAACAGGCGTCTTAACTATTGAATTAGACCATGAGGTTATCAATTTACAGGAGGGTGAGTCATACAATATTGAACCTAATGTTATGCACCTTCTTAGAAATGATACTGATGAAGATGTTATATTAATCGAGGTTGATACAGGAGAAGAGATAGATGAGTGGGATATGGTTCACGCAGATGAATTCGATGGTTCCCCTTATACCCTGAACACTGATTATTCAATGCCTCATATATACAAGCTTCGCCCAGCATATAAGGATTATTTGTGGGGAGGCAACAAGTTTAAAACTATATACGGCAAGGACACACCTTACGACATTACAGCAGAGTCTTGGGAGTTATCAGCTCATAAGGATGGCCCTTCAACAATTGTTGGTGGAGAATATGATGGTGTAAGCTTTAAGGATTTTATAGATGAGAATAAGTCAGCTGTATGTGGGTGGAAAGCAGATGTATTTGACCGATTTCCTATCTTGATTAAGCTGATAGATGCAACGAATGCTCTGTCTATTCAAATCCATCCGGATGATGACTATGCTTTCGTAAAAGAGAGCGAATTTGGTAAGAACGAAGTATGGTATATTCTCGATTGCGAAAAGGACGCATATCTGTACTTAGGACTTAATAAGGATTATTCTAAGAGCGAGATTCAACAAAAGGTCAATGATAAATCAATAACTGAAGCCCTTAATAAAGTATATGTTAAGCCGGGTGATGTGTTGTTTGTTCCAGCGGGAACTATTCACGCTATAGGGGCAGGAATTCTAATATGTGAGATTCAGCAGAATTCTAACAGCACATACAGATTGTATGATTATGACCGAAGAGATAAGAATAATAATCTAAGACCACTTCATATAGATAAGGCGATGGATGTTGTTGATTGCAATCAATATTTTGTTAATACTGATGGTGTTGGAGAAACTATTAAATATGCCAGGTCAGAACAAAGGCTATTATGCGAATGTAAATATTTTGAGGTAAAGTATTACGATATTCCTAAGCACGAAATAATAATGATAGATGATTCATCCTTTAAGTCTATTGTAGTTATTGAAGGAGAATGCGATGTGTCCTGTCAGGATGAGAAGGAACATGCTGTTGAAGGAGACAGCCTATTTATCTCAGCAGGTAGAAAGCGCGTCCATGTAAATGGCAAATGCAAATTGATAGTAACTAATATTTAGAATAATTTAACCATATACCCTTTATACATTTGGTAAAATCTAGTATTATATATACTATATGGTAAACAGTGAAAATGCAGAAAGGAAGTAAAGACATGGGATACAAAGAAGAATTTAACAAATGGTGCACAGACCCTTATTTTGACGACGACACTAAGGCAGAACTAGCCAACCTTCTTGGTAACGAGAAGGAGATAGAAGACAGATTCTACAGAAGCCTTGAATTCGGTACAGGTGGTCTTCGTGGTGTTATTGGTGCCGGTACTAACAGAATGAATATCTATACTGTAAGACAGGCAACACAAGGTCTTGCTAATTATATTGTTAAGCAGGGCGCACAGGACAAGGGTGTCGCAATTGCATTTGATTCAAGAATTATGTCACCTGAATTTGCTAAGGAAGCAGCCCTATGTCTTAATGCTAACGGAATTAAGACATATCGATTTGATACACTTAGACCTACTCCAGAGTTGTCATTTGCAGTAAGAAAGCTTGGATGTACAGCAGGTATTAATGTAACTGCAAGTCACAATCCAAGAGAATATAATGGATACAAAGTATACTGGGAGGATGGTGCACAGATTACACCACCTCACGATACTAATATCTTAGCTGAGGTTGCAGCAGTTACTGACTTTAGCCAGGTTAAGACAATGTCTGAAGAGGATGCTGTTAAGGCAGGATTATATCATACAATTGGTCAGGAGATTGATGACGCTTACATCGAGGAATTGAAGAAGCAATCAATCCACCCTGAGATTATCAAAGAGATGGCTAAGGACATCAAGATTGTATATACACCACTTCATGGTACAGGTCTTGTTCCAGTAACAAGAGTTCTTAAGGAATTAGGCTTTGAAAATGTATATGTTGAGCCGCAGCAGGCTGTTGCTGATGGTAATTTCCCAACAGTTGCATATCCTAATCCTGAATCTCCTAAGGCATTCGAGCTTGCACTTAAGCTTGCTAAGGAGAAGGATGCTGATATAGTTCTTGCAACGGACCCTGATGCTGACAGATTAGGTGTATATTGTAAGGATACGAAGAGTGGCGAGTATGTATCATTTACAGGTAATATGTCAGGAATGCTTATTGCTGAGTATATCATGAAGGAGCGTAGAGCTACTAATACAATGCCTGAGAATCCTGCATTAATTGAGACAATTGTTACAACTAATATGGGTAAGACAATTGGTGCAAAATACGATGTAGATGTTATTGAAGTTCTTACAGGATTCAAATACATTGGTGAGCAGATTAGATTATTTGAACAGACAGGCTCACATAATTATATCTTCGGTCTTGAAGAGAGTTATGGATGTCTTGCTGGAACATATGCAAGAGATAAGGATGCACCTGTTGCTGTTATGATGCTATGTGAGGTTGCATCATATTATAAGAAGCAGGGCAAGACTCTATGGGATGCAATGCTTGATATGTATGAAGAGTATGGTTATTACATGGAAGGTCAGGAAGCTATTACTCTGAAGGGTATTGATGGTGCCGAGAAGATTCAGGAGATGATGGCTAATGCAAGAGCTAACGCACCTAAGGAGATTGGTGGTAATAAGGTTATATCAGTGAGTGATTACAAGGCTGATACGAAGACAGTTCTTGCTACAGGCGAAGTAACTAAGACAGGTCTTCCTAATTCTAATGTATTATATTATGAATTAGAGGATGATGCATGGGCATGTATCAGACCATCTGGAACAGAGCCTAAGATCAAATTCTATTTTGGAATTAAGGGTGAATCATTAATGGATGCAGAGTCAGGACTTGGCGTCATTAAGGATAACTTAATGGATATGTTCTCATAATATGTCATAAGGAGGGACCCACGAAGTGGGAGGATGCCTTATGACAAGGCGACATTTCGCGAAGCGAAATGTTGGAAAGTTCAATGGAGTAAAAAATGACATACAAAGAAACACTTAGTCTAGTGGTACCTTGCTATAATGAGGAAGAGGCACTTCCTATATTCTATGAAGAAGCATGCAAGGTGACGAGTACAATGACAGAATTGAATATCGAGTTCCTGTTTGTGGACGATGGCTCTAGGGATAAGACTATGGATGTAGTCAAAGAATTAGTAGCAAAGGACGAGAGAGTGCACTATGTGTCATTCTCTCGTAACTTTGGTAAAGAGTCAGCCATATACGCAGGTCTTGACAATGCTATTGGGGACTATGTTGCAATTCTTGATGCTGATTTGCAGGACCCACCTTCTCTTCTGCCTGAAATGATGGAAATTGTTAAGACTAAGAATTGTGATTGTGTTGGAACAAGGCGAGTTGATCGCAAGGGAGAACCGCCTATTCGTTCATTTTTCGCAAGGCGATTCTATCGGATTATGAATAAGATAAGTCATACAGAGGTAGTAGATGGTGCCAGAGATTTCCAGCTAATGAATCGCAAGGTCGTTAACGCCATACTTAGTATGGGTGAGTACAATCGATTCTCTAAAGGAATATTTGGCTGGGTAGGCTATAAGAAGGAATGGTTAGAATACGAGAACATAGAGCGCTCAGCAGGTGAAACAAAGTGGTCCTTCTGGAGTTTGTTTATCTATGCTATTGATGGTATTGTAGCATTCTCAACTGCACCACTTGTAATTGCAAGCATATCTGGAATAGTACTATTCTTTATTGCGCTTATAGGAATAATCTTTATAGTCGTTCGAACACTTATATATGGAGACCCAACTAGTGGATGGCCGTCTATGATATGTATAATGCTACTTATAGCTGGAATACAGCTTCTGTGTATTGGAATACTAGGTCAGTACCTAGGTAAGACATATCTTGAAACCAAGAGGCGTCCTCTTTATCTCGTTGAGGAAAGCAAATTAGGGGAGAAATAAGATACATTTAGCATGGATAATTTTAGAGACACCAAGTTCGCTAAAAAAAGTAAAAGAGGAATACATAAAGTAATATTTGGAAGAACTATGTTTATAGTTCTTCTAATTTTAATTCAGGTACTTATCATCCTTGCGCTGTTTCTCTGGGTGAATATCTATTCAAGAGTTGTTTATTACATTTTCTTTGGGTTTAGTGTGCTTACAGCTATTGAGATATTCTCTAATGATTCCGACCCCACAGTTAAGCTAAGTTGGATGCTGGTGGTATTGGGGCTTCCGGTGTTCGGTAGCATATTCTATTGGTTCGCAAGACTTGACGTTGGTCACCGCAAGCTTCGCAAGAACATTGCAAATGTTACAGAGGAAGGCAAGAAAATGCAGACACCTCCTTCTGATGTAATCGAAGATATATCAGTTAATGCCAAGAGCTTGTCTAATAGAAGTAATTATCTGATTAATGTAGGAGGATATTATCCTTATAAATATAATAAGCTCGATTATTACACCTCCGGAGAGGAAATGTTCCCTGATTTCCTAGAGGATTTAGAGAGTGCGAAGGAGTTTATTTTCCTTGAGTACTTTATAATCAAAGAAGGAGATATGTGGGATCAGGTTCTAGATATTCTTGAGAGAAAAGCCTCTGAGGGAGTAGATGTCAGACTTGTATATGATGGCATGAACGAATTCCTTAATCTGCCACATAAGTATCCTAGACTAATGGAAGAGAAGGGAATAAAATGTAAAACATTTGACCCAATAAGACCATTTGTATCTACAGAATTTAACTATAGGGACCATCGTAAAATAATGGTGGTTGATGGAGAAATAGCATACACCGGTGGAGTTAATCTGGCTGATGAGTATATTAATATTGAACCACCATTTGGTGTGTGGAAGGATAACGCCATAAGGTTGAAGGGTCCTGCTGTTGCAACTATGACGAGACTATTCTTAGAGTGCTGGAACAGTAGAGAAGAAGAGTATGACTTCGGTGATTTTATTAAGAGGGCAGAGCAGGCTAAGAAGTATGAAGAGGAAAAAGGATATATTATTCCCTTCGGAGAGAACCCTCTTGATAAGGACAAGGTGGCAGAGCAGATTTATTTAGAGATTATTAATACAGCCAAGCACTATGTCCATATAATGACACCTTATTTTGTAATAGATGAAGTAGTGTCTAACGCATTAATATATGCCGTTCAGCGTGGCATAGACGTTAAGATAATAATACCTCACATTCCAGACAAGAAGATGGCGTATGCTATTACCAAGAGCTATCGTAAGAGATTGGTTAAGGTGGGGGTTAAGTTCTACGAATACCTGCCAGGATTTGTTCATTCCAAGGCCATTGTAAGTGATGGTAAGAAGGCTGTTGTTGGTTCAATAAATGTGGATTATCGAAGCTTCTATCATCATTTCGAGAATGGTGTATATATGTATAAGACGAAGGTCATTAAGGAAGTTGAGCAGGATATATTAGATTGTCTTAAGGAGTGTAGGGAAGACACTCTTGAAATAGTTAATAAAGAGAAATTGTTTGTAAGAATGATAGGAGCAATTGGAAGGCTAATCTCTCCTATGATTTAAGGCAAAAAGCTTCGTAGAAGGCAAGGAGGACATATGGGTATCAAATACGCAGACATAATTGATGAGATGACACTTGAAGAAAAGGCTTACCTGTGCACTGGCAAGGATATGTGGAGTACCTATAATATTGACAGATTGAGTATACCTTCCATGGTAACCTCTGACGGACCTCATGGACTTCGTAAGCAGGTTGCAGAGGACAAGGATAATATAGCATTTGTTATGGGTGCCCCTGCCACATGCTTTCCAACAGCGGCTACAATGGCTAATAGCTGGGATGAACAGCTAGGGGAAGAAGTAGGTATAGCCCTTGGAGAAGAGGCTCTCTATTATGATGTAAATGTATTATTAGGACCAGGTCTTAACATTAAGAGAAGTCCTCTTTGTGGTCGTAACTTCGAGTATTTCTCAGAGGATCCTTATCTATCTGGTAAGATGGCAAGCTCATATGTAAGAGGTATTCAGTCGCAGGGTGTTGCAGCATGTATAAAGCATTTTGCAGCTAACAGTCAGGAATACCAGAGAATGTGCTCTAACTCTGTTGTGGATGAGAGAACATTAAGGGAGATATATACAACCGCCTTCGAGATAGTCGTTAAGGAATCTAATCCCTTAGCCATAATGTCAAGCTACAATATGGTTAACGGAGTATACGCATTTGAGAATCGCCATCTAATACAACATTTGTTAAGAGATGAGTGGGGATTTGATGGATGTGTAATCTCTGACTGGGGAGCCTGCAATGATATTGTTAAGAGCCTGAAGGCTGGTGGTAATCTTGAGATGCCTGGATGTGGAGCGGCGACAGCAGAGCTTATTATTAAGGCTGTTAAGGACGAGGAGCTTAGTGAGAGAGTCTTAGATAAACGTATATCAGAATTATTAGATGTAATTCTGTGGACATATGAATTCAAGAATTACAGGGCCTCTAGTATTGAGGGGGATGAGACAGACAGCGTTGTGTTAGAAGAACGAGAAGATAATGATGTTGACTTCGATGCTCACCATGAGATTGCAAAAAAGGCTGCAAGAGAGTCGATTGTTCTACTTAAGAACGAAGAAGCAATCCTGCCACTATCAGCAGATAAGAAGGTGGCAATAATTGGACAGATGGCTTCGAAGCCTCGAATTCAGGGTGGTGGCTCATCCATTGTTACGACAGTAAGAGATGCCGAGTCTATTGTAGATGAGATTAAGAAATACGATATTAAGGTATCTGGCTACGCTCAAGGCTACGAGCAGGGAGAGGATATTGACCCACTTAAGGAAGATGTGGCAGTTGATTTGGCTAAGAAGTCGGATATTGTATTACTATTTGTGGGGCTTGATGACTTTACAGAATCAGAGGGCTTCGACAGGGAGAATCTTGACCTTCCGGAGAATCAGACATCTATAATTAACAAGGTGTGCGAAGTTAATGACAATGTAATTGCAGTGCTTGCTGGAGGAGCTCCATTTGCAATGCCTTGGGTAAACAAGGTCAAAGGAATTGTACATGGCTATCTAAGCGGCCAGGCAGGTGCAAGCGCAATGCTTGATGTACTTAGTGGCAAATTCAATCCTTGTGGAAAGCTATCAGAGTCCTATCCACTAAGGCTAGAAGATGTGCCTTGTTACAATTACTACCCTGGCAAAGAAAGGGATATTGTATACAAAGAGGGATTGTATGTAGGATACAGATATTATGATTCTACTGATACTAAGGTGCTCTTCCCATTTGGCTATGGCCTAAGCTACACTCAGTTCACTTATTCGGACATGAGTGTTACGGAGGAAGAAGTAACATTTACCCTGACTAACAGCGGTGACAGAGAAGGCGCAGAGATTGCTCAGGTATACGTTGGAAGAAAGTCGGGCAGCGTCTATCGTGTGAAGAAGGAGCTTAAGGGCTTCGAGAAGGTTTATCTAGAGCCAGGGGAGTCTAAGAAGGTTAGGATTAAGTTAGACGATAAGGCATTTCGTTATTACGATGTTAATACACTTAACTGGGTTGTGGAGCCAGGAACATATACAGTGTGCGTGGCGTCGTCAGTTAACGATGTAAGGCTTAAGGAGACTATAGACATTGGTCCTTGTTCTTCTAATATTCCTAACTATTATATGGGAAATGTTAAGAATATCAGCGACGAGGAATACGAGAAGCTACATGGCGCGAAATTAGCCAAGGCTGATAAGACAGATGAGATTAGAAGAAATGATGCCCTGTCTAGTCTTGCGCATTCTAAGAGCCTTATGGGTAGAATTGCAGTGGCTTATGTTAAGTCACAATACAAGAAAGCCAATAAGGATATGAAGAAAAAAGCTGAGCTGGCAGGATTATTAGATATGCCAATTAGAGGAATAGGAAAGCTTACAATGGGCAAGCTTAATTCCAAAATGGTAGACAGTCTCGTGGATGTAGCCAATGGTCATCCTATTAGAGGATGGAAGACTTTCTTTAATGAGAAAAAACGACTGGAAAATCTGTAGATTTAGGGTATAATATTTTCTATAAGGGTTTTTAAAATAGGAAGAGAAATAGAGGAGGTTGATTATGGACAAAGTAGAGAATCAAGAAGCTTTTGAAGAAGAGGATTTCTTCGAAGAAGGAAATGCTGCAGAAGGACTTAAGGATAAGGTTGAAGAAGCCAAGAAAGGACTCGCTGAGAAGACAGAAGAGATTAAGGCTAAGGTATCTGACAGCAAGGATGCAGTTAAGGAGCGTGTAGAGTCTAGAAAAGAGGAAGTACACGAGAAGGTTAGCACGGCCAGAGAAGAGTTGATGGCTAAGTTTGCTGAGGATAAGGCTGATTTGAAGGAGACATTTGACGAGTATCTCTCTTCAGTAAGAGCTGACATAGAGGCTAATCGTACAGGCTTTAATGTTCAGGATCAATCTAAGAATCAATATATGTTAAATGGTGATCTTGCAGAAGAAGGATATGACTGGTGGTGGCACTCATTTACAGGATATAACAAGAAGACTGGTGAGCCTAAGACCTTCTTCATTGAGTATTACTTAATTAACCCTGCACTTGGTGGAAGCGAAGTAATATATGGTCAGCTTCCAGAGAATCAGGATGTAGGAATCAGACCATCATATATGATGGTTAAGGCAGGAGCATTTGGTGACAAGCCAGTTCAGATTCATAGATTCTTCCCATGGGATGAGGTTGAGGTATATGAAGGTGTACCATTCAGCGTTAAGGCTGGAGATTGTTCATGCGAAGAGAATAGAATCGTAGGCGAAGTTAAGCTTACTAAGAAGGCTGCCAAGGAGCATCCAGAATATATGTGCGATGGTGGCACAATGTCATGGGATTTATACATTGATAAGCAGGTAGCTTTCAATGTTGGTATGGGCACAGATAAGCTGGTAAGAGATGCTGCCAGATATGAGATGGCATGGCACGCAGAAGGTATCAAGAGTGCATTCGGCGGAACAGTTAAGCTTGGCAAGGAAGAATATGTGGTTCGTCCTGATGATTGCTATGGATATGCTGATAAGAACTGGGGATGCAGTTATACAATTCCTTGGGTATGGTTATCATCTAACAATTTATTCAGTAGAATATCAGGTAAGCAGTTAGAGAACTCAGCATTCGTAATTGGTGGTGGTCGTCCTAAGGCAGGTTCATTAGAGATTGATAATCAATTGCTTGGAGCTTTCTGGTATGAAGGAGAGCCATACGAATTCAATTTCACTAAGGCGTTAACACTTCCTAAGACACAATTCAGAGTAGTTGAAGGCAAGAATAAGGTTACATGGAAGATTATTCAGCAGACACCACTTACTAAGATATATACATCTATTGAGTGTCCTAAGAAGGAGATGATTAATAACAATTATGAGACTCCTAATGGTGATATCATTCATAACAAGTTATGGTGTGGTGGAACAGGAACAGGATACATTAAGATCTATGAGAAGGGCTTAGATGGCCTTAACCTAGAGTGGAAGATGGTTGACTATCTTGAAGTATCAAACTGTGGATGTGAATACGGAGAATAATATCTACAAGTAAGACTCTCGCCATATTATATGGCGAGAGTTTTATCAAGTTATGGGAAATGATTACAAAGGAGTAGAAAGTGTCTTATACAGCCTTATATCGTAAATTCAGACCAGCTGAATTCTCAGAAGTAAAAGGTCAGGACGTAGTTGTTAAGACCTTACAAAACCAAATAAAAAGTGACCGTATAGGGCATGCCTATCTATTCACTGGTACAAGAGGAACAGGTAAGACTACCATTGCCAAGATTATGGCTAAGGCAGTAAACTGTGAGAATCTTGTTGACGGTAATCCCTGCAATGAGTGCGAGACCTGTAAGAGCATTAATGCAGGAGCATCAATCAATGTTAGAGAGCTTGATGCGGCCAGCAATAATGGTGTAGACAGCATAAGACAGATTATAGAGGAGATTGAATATCCACCTACTGAGGGTAGATTCAAGGTATATATTATTGATGAGGTTCATATGCTTAGTACTGGCGCTTTTAATGCGCTGCTTAAGACCTTAGAGGAGCCTCCGAGTTATGTCATATTTATCCTTGCAACAACAGAGGTAGGTAAGATACCTGTAACAATTCTGTCTCGTTGTCAGCGATATGATTTCAAGCGAATCTCAATAGATACCATTGCAGACAGACTCAGGGAGCTATGTGAGAGGGAACAAATTGTTGCAGATGATAAGGCGATTATGTACATTGCCAAGGCGGCAGATGGTTCTATGCGTGATGCCCTAAGTCTTCTTGACAGATGTAATGCATTTTACTTAGATGAAGAATTATCATTTGACAATGTGTTAAAATGCTTAGGAGCAGTAGATACAGAGGTCTTCTCAAGACTTCTTAGATATATACTAAGTCGCGATGTGAATGGAGCCATTAATACTCTTGATGAAGTAATTACAGGTGGTAAAGAGATAAGACAATTCGTTGCTGATTTTATGGGATATCTTCGTAATATTATGCTTCTTAAGAGCTCTAGCGATATGGCAGATGTAATAGAGGTATCCTCTGAGAATCTTAAGCTAATTCAGGAAGAGGCGAAGATTATTACTGAGGATGAGGTAATAAGATATATTAGGATTCTATCAGAGCTTGATAATCAGATAAGATATGCATCTAATAAGAGAGTACTTGTTGAGATAGCAATTATTAAGCTGTGCAGACCTGCTATTGAGCCAGATGTGTCCGAGATTATGGGGCGCTTAGAGAAGTTAGAGAGTCAGGTTGAGAAGGGAATTACGGTATCAATCAATAATGCCAATGCGTCTAGTTCATCAGGCGCATCTAATGCAACTAATGAGAAGGTAGTGGAGAAGGTTGTGCCCAAGGCACTACCTGAGGATATTAAGAAAATAGTAGCCTCATGGAAGAGTATAGTGGATGCGATACCTTCAAAGCCTTTGAAATCAATGATGCTTAATACTAAGCTTAATATTATAGAGGAAAACGGTAATCTCGTGATAGCATACGATGAGAGAAAGGCCGACAGCAACGAATCAGGTGTAATTAAATTTCTTCTGGCTGAAGATGAGGAGATTAATAAGCTTAAGCTGTTAGAAGATACAATCGAGAATTCTGTTGGCAAGCATGTCAATATAATTATAAAAAATGTTAATAATACTGACACAGGTCATGTGCTTGACCCAAGAGCGGAATTTAAGTCTAATGTAATAGATAATTTGAATTTCCAAATGTCAGTTGAGTAGAAAAGTAGTAAGAATGGAGGAACTAAAATGGGTAGAAGAGGCGGATTTCCAGGCGGAGGCGGCGGAATGAATATGAATAATCTCATGAAGCAGGCTCAGAAGATGCAACGCCAGATGGAAGAGGCAACTAAGGAATTAGAGGACAGCGAGGTTAGCGCTACTGCAGGTGGCGGAGCTGTTGAGGTAACTGTTTCTGGTAAGAAGGAGGTTACTAAGATTAAGCTTGATGAAGAGGTTGTTGACCCAGATGATATTGAGATGCTAGAAGACCTTATTATGGCTGCAACTAACGAGGCCCTTCGTAAGATGGAGGAGCAGTCACAGGCTTCTATGGCTAAGATTACTGGTGGAATGGGAACAGGCATGCCAGGAATGCCTTTCTAATATACTGAAGGTAGATTAATGGAGTATTACAGCAAACAAATTAGTGATTTAATAGGGGAGCTATCTTCTCTGCCGGGAGTTGGTTCTAAGTCGGCTCAGCGAATAGCATTTCATATATTGAATATGCCGAAAGACAGGGCTAACAGCCTGGCTAATGCTATTAGCAGTGCCCGTGAAAATGTGAAATTCTGCAAGACCTGCTTTACCCTTACGGACCAGGAAGTGTGTCCAATATGCTCTAGTAATAAGAGGAACAAGAAGGTCATTATGGTTGTGGAGGACACGAGAGACCTTGTTGCTTATGAGAAAGTGGGCAAATACGATGGCGTATATCATGTGCTTAACGGCACCATGAATCCCATGCAGGGCATAGGACCTAACGATATCAGACTTAAGGAGCTATTCGAGAGGCTTGAGGGTGATGTTGATGAGGTCATTATTGCGACTAATTCCACAACAGAGGGCGAGGCTACAGCTATGTATATATCCAAGCTGATTAAGCCTACTGGAATAAAGGTATCACGAATCGCCAGCGGCGTTCCTGTTGGTGGAGATTTGGAGTGTATTGATGAAGTGACACTTCTTCGTGCCCTAGAAGGCAGGAAGGAGCTATAATAGGATTTATTTGAGCTTAGAATAACTTAAGACAAAGTTTTTTCTGTCAGTCATAACATTTTCTGGGGAGATAGGATTAATATCTCCTAAGATATGGGCAAGATAAGCGGCTTGACATTGCTTCTCAACTACGATTGATAAGGCGTTGATGTCATCAGTTGATGCATGACATACAATGCCTTTATTGCGTAATATGGCACATTCTCTAAGGGGAAGCCCTGTATAGTCTGTCTGTGGCAATGTGATTTCGCTTAGAGAGTCGACGATCTTCATGCTTAAACCTGCAAATTGTGCGAAGTCGTCAAGATATGGGAATACCTCATAGTCTTCCTTGGATATTGCAAGGGCAAAAGGCGATTCAAGAAGGTACAAGCCTTCAGCTGAGCTAATAGGCTTGATAAAGCTGTCGGCATTTAGGGAAAAATCGGGATGTGTAGTAGCAAGGGAATCATAAAGCGCCCTGGACTGCTCTTCTAATTCTTTGCTGACAATAAATGCTTCTTCATCGGTTTTGCCGAGGCAAAAAGCACCATGATTAGACATAAGAAAGCCCTTAGAAGCAGGGTTGTCCTGAACTACCTTAGAGATATTGTCTATTAGCTCCTGTGAAGCATTAAGGCCGTAATTGGCACAAGGGATGGTATTATTGTATGAATCAGGCAAAATGCTAATGCTAGAAGCAAGGCTTTGATGAGTATGAATGATAAAATCAACATTTTCACGAAGGGAGTAAGTGATTGCATGGATGCCCTTCTCGCTACTAGGAGTGCCACTGCTAAGGGTGGCGAGTTCGTTGATTGACACCTCAACCAAATCGTTCCCCTTCATATTCTCGTAGCCCTTGCCACTTGGAGTAATTAGGAATGAATTATGGCTAAGGCGGGCGCTGACATTGCCCCAGGTTCTGGCAATAAGACCAGCCTCAATTAATCTCTGGCAAGCGGTGATTATTTTGTTTTCTGCTGTTTTTCTATCGTAGGACATACATTTCTCCCATTTCAACTTCGTTATTAATATAATTATAATTTACTTCAACGCATTTACAAGGGAAATTGTGGGAAACTACTTCATATAAATGTTGCGAACTAATTTAAGGGTGTGTACAATAACTATATGGCTAAAAAAAGGAAAAAAACCAAGAAAGAAAAGAGAATATGGAGATTTCTTAGGTTTCAGATATTTCTGATTTTGCTGGTGCTTGGAGCCATCCTCTTTTATTACTTTAGCGGGTATGCTTCGAAGATTGCAGCAATGAGGAAGGAAGCTAGTACATTTGTGTCGAAATCTACGGCAGAGACATTCAAGCAGTCACAGACTAGTATTGCTTATGACAGCGATGGAAATGTTATATCTATCCTTAAGGGGGATAAGAACTCTTATTATGTGCCCCTTACTGATATGCCGGCTTACGTGGAGCAGGCATTTATCAGCGTGGAGGACAAGAGCTTTCGCTCCCATCATGGAATAGATTATAAGGGTATAGCAAGAGCCTTGTGGTCTATGATTAAGAACGGTCGAGTCTCAGGTGGTGGTAGTACAATAACCCAGCAGCTGGCGCGTAACGTTTTCTTAAATCAGGATGTAACTTGGCAGAGAAAGCTAGAAGAAATCTTCATTGCTTCGGAGTTAGAGGAGAAATACACCAAGGATCAGATATTAGAATTTTACATTAATAATATATATTACGGTAACAGCTTCTATGGACTGCAGGCTGCAGCCAAGGGATATTTTAATAAGGATGTGAAGGATTTGACCTTGTCTGAGATAGCCCTACTTGCAGGTATTCCTAATTCTCCGACGGAGTATGAGCCGCTGCAGCATATGGATAAGGCCATTGCAAGGCGTAATATTGTGCTAGACGGTATGCTTAATGACAGAGTAATATCCAAGGCTTCTTACGATAATGCCATAGCAGAGTCTATTACAATTAATCAGCCAGGTAAGATTCATAACAATTATCAGGAGACATACACCTTCTATTGTGCAACAAGAGCGCTAATGGAGAAGAATGGCTTCAAATTCAAGTATTCCTTCAAGAACGAGGCTGAGAAGAAAAAGTACGAAGACGAATTTAATCAGGCATATGACACTTATAATAAGCAGCTATATAACGGAGGATACCGCATATATACATCTCTAGACAGCAAGATGCAGGGAGTGCTTCAGGATGCCATTGATTCTGGATTAGATGCATTTGACGAGGTAGATAACGAAGGTATCTATGAGTTACAGGGTGCTGCAGTTTGTATTGATAATGATAACGGATTTGTTAAGGCCATTGTAGGCGGTCGAACTCAGGATATAGCTGGATATACTCTTAACAGAGGATATCAGAGCTTCCGTCAGCCAGGAAGTACAATCAAGCCTTTGATTGTATATACACCACTGCTTGAGAGAGGCTACACCGCTGACACAACAGTAGTTGACCAGCCAATTAAGGATGGACCGACGAATGCTGACAAGAGCTATTCAGGCTCCATGTCCCTGCGTAGGGCAGTTCAGCTGTCTAAGAATACGGTTGCCTGGTCCTTATTTGAGCGCATAACACCGAAGGCAGGTCTTGCGTACCTTAAGAATATGGAGTTTACAGCCTTAGATGAGAGAGATGAGACATTAGCGGCAGCCCTTGGAGGCTTTACAATCGGTGTCTCTCCTGTGGAAATGGCCAAGGGATACGCCACCATAGAGAATGACGGAATGTACCGCCAGGCTACATGTGTCAAGAAGATAACGGATTTTGAAGGTAATACAATATACCAGAGTGAGCAGCAGGAGAAGGAAGTATATAAGGAGAATGCGGCTCGTGCAATGACCGATATACTTCAGTCAGTTGTAACTAGTGGTACGGCAGCAGGCCTTGGTGTTAAGAACCAGGCCACAGCAGGTAAGACAGGAACCACGAATGATAATAAGGACGGATGGTTCTGTGGATACACCCCATATTATACTACGGCTGTGTGGGTAGGATACGACATGCCTAAGAAGCTGCCAGGGCTATATGGTTCTTCTTATCCAGGAGAAATATGGAGCAGATACATGAATGCCATTCATAATGGCTTAGAGCATAAGGATTTCTTAGGTGTTACGCAGTTTATAGGTGAAGTGACAACTAAGGGTTCAGTTGCTACTAATAACGATGAAGGCGGCGAAGAAGCGCCTCCTGAAGAGGAGCAGCAATAGATTAATTAGAATAAGTTAATGGAGAAATGTATGAGATACGGCATAGGAGTTGATCTGGGAGGAACATCTATTAAGATGGGGCTCTTTACTGGCAATGGAGATATAGTAGATAGCTGGAGCATCAAGACAGATGTCTCAGATAATGGTAAGAACATATTAATAGATATTGCCAAGTCAGTGTCGGTTAAGCTGGTTATGAAAGGAATAGACAAAAAACAAGTGGATGGACTGGGAATTGGTGTTCCCGGAGCCGTATCCCGCGGAATAGTTGATAAATGTATCAACATAGGCTGGGACAAGGTGGATATAGTTAAGGAGCTAGAACCACTTTGTGGCATCAAGGTCTACGCTGACAATGATGCTAATACAGCAGCCTTAGGAGAGTACAAATGTGGAACAGGTGCCGACTATGATGGAATAGTATTCCTCACCCTTGGAACAGGAGTAGGTGGCGGAATAATTTATGATGGCAAGATAATACAGGGATTCTCAGGATATGGTGGCGAAGTAGGCCATATCAAAGTCAATTATGATGAGACTGAGGCCTGTAATTGCGGGACCTGCGGCTGCTTAGAGCAATACGCATCATCTACAGGAATAAGAAGGATGGCTCTTAGACGATTAAGTAAGGGGGATGAGGAATCATCCTTAAGAAAATATGGAGAAGAGCTTACAACGAAGGACATTTTCATTGAAGCTGAAGAAAATGGTGACAAGGTTGCTAATGAAGTAATAGATTACGCCATGGAAATGCTTGCCAGAGCCTGCGCGGATATCTGCCACGTAGTGAATGTAGAAGCGGTAATAATAGGCGGAGGCGTCGCAAACGCAGGGGATTTCCTCATAGATAAGGTTAGAAAAGAGTTCGAAACAAAAGTTAAATATATTGCTGGTGATACAAAAATATGCCTAGCCTCTCTAGGTGAGAAGGCAGGCATATATGGTGCATTTTACCTAACAAAGATGTGATAGAATAACTTCACAGCATATCTTATAAGTCTGCGTGACCATAACCATTAACAATAAGGTCGCTGGCATAGTCCACTAACTCGTCAATAGTTGTTGGCTTGTCGTTCTGAAGCCAGCTTCTATATATAGAAGTTATTGTCACACAATATGCTCTTACAACGAATGGATGCTTCGCATTCTCATAAAATGGCTTGAAAGCTGGTGTCTCAAGGAGCATATTAGTTACATTGTTGTAGAAGAATACGTAGTTAGGATCGCAGAGAAGCTTCTGCTCTACATCATCGCATTCATCAAGGTAGTGGTAGAACTTGGAGATACATCCTGCTACATCAAGCTCGTTAATCTCAGGCTCTACATAATCTAGGAAGTTATCAACGATTTCATGTTGAAGCTGTTCAACAAGATCATCTAGAGATGAAAAATGTAGATAGAAGGTCTTCCTGTTAATCTCAGCGCGCTCAGCAAGCTCAGTAATAGAGATGTCATTATAATCCTTCTCTAACACAAGCTGGCAGAAAGCGTACTTGATTGATTTGATAGTTCTTCTTACTCTTAGGTCGTTACTAGTCTGTCTCATAATTATGTACCTTGTCGCAGGCTGGTGTGGTGACTTCTGATGTGCCTGCACCACCAGAAATCAATGGTTTAAGTTACGTTCATATTTGTCTGTGTATTTTGTTAGATTATACAATATGCATATAATTTTATCAACAGTAGTGTAGTAAAAAGGTGAAAAAATGGTAAAAAATCTACTTAAAGAAATAAAAGAATACAAGGCTGATGCCATCAAGACGCCACTTTATATGATACTAGAAGTTGCAATGGAGATGATTATCCCACTTCTAATGGCAGTTATAGTAGATGATGGTGTGGGCCATGGTGACATGTCAGTTATCCTGCGGACAGGAGGAATAATGATAGTAGTTGCTGCAATTGGCCTTTTCGCAGGTATGAGAGGCGGTGCATGCGGTGCGAAAGCATCAACTGGACTGGCTAAGAACCTTAGAATGTCAATGTTCGAAAATATCCAGACATTTTCCTTCAAGAATATTGACAAATTCTCATCTGCCAGCCTTATTACAAGGCTTACAACTGACGTAACCAATGTCCAGAACGCCTTCCAGATGGTAATTCGCTTGGGAACAAGGGCCCCAGCCAGTCTTATTGTTGCAATGGTTCTATCCTATTCTATAGAGCCAACCCTGGCAAATGTATATCTAGGAGCAGTAGGCTTCCTTTTAGTAGTGCTGTCTATTGGTATTTTCGCGGTATTCAAGATATTCTCCGTCCTATTCGAGAAATACGATAAGCTTAACAACTCAGTACAGGAGAATATAACAGGAATGAGAGTTGTTAAGGCTTATGTAAGAGAAGAGCATGAGAAGAATAAGTTCACCAAGGCTTCAAGGTCCTTGGCCAAGCAGTTTATTAAGGGTGAAAGCATAGTGGCCTTAGCGTCGCCTGTTATGATGTTCGCAATATATGGCTCGATTCTTCTAATAAGTTATCTCGGAGCGCAGTTAATCGTGTCTGACGAATTAACAACTGGAGAGTTAATGAGTATGCTTGCATACTGCATGAATATATTAATAAGTCTTATGATGCTTTCAGTGGTATTTCTTATGATTGCCATCTCTACAGCATCAGCAAAGCGTATTAATGAGGTGCTAATTGAGAAGGCAGATATAGTTGACCCTGAGAATCCTATTACCGAGGTAAAGGATGGCTCCATAGACTTCGATTCAGTTGACTTTAGTTACAACGAAGATGGAAGCGGTAAAGTCCTTGAAAATGTGTCACTTCACATAAAGTCTGGTGAGACCATTGGAATTATCGGTGGCACAGGAAGTGGCAAGACAACTCTAGTTAACCTGATCTCCAGATTATATGATGTTAATGAGGGCCAGGTCCTAGTAGGTGGGGAAAATGTTAAGAATTATTCCCTGGATACACTTAGAGAGGAAGTATCCCATGTTCTGCAGGCAAATGTGCTGTTTTCCGGCAGTATATATGACAATCTTCGCTGGGGAGATATTAACGCCACCGACGAGGAGTGCAAGGCGGCCTGTAAGATAGCCTGCGCAGACGAATTCATAGAGGATTTCCCAGAAGGATATAACACCCATATCGAGCAGGGTGGAACTAACGTGTCAGGTGGTCAGCGACAAAGGCTATGTATAGCCAGGGCAATTCTTAGAAAACCTAAGATTCTCATATTAGACGATTCCACCTCAGCAGTGGATACTGCAACAGATGCCAAGATAAGGAAGGGCTTCAGGGAAGACATCCCTGATACCACCAAGATAATAATTGCCCAGAGAATATCATCTGTGCAGGATGCGGACAGAATCATTGTTATGGATGATGGCGCAATCTGCGGCATTGGAACACACGAAGAGCTTCTTGAGAGTAATGATATATATAAGGATGTCTACGAATCACAGACAGGCGCCGGAACAGGCGACTTTGATGCGTAGTCACAGCAATAAGGAGGCATAATATGGCAAGACCTAGAGGGGAGATTAAGAAAGGCGATGTTAAGAAAAGCTTTAAATCCTTAGGGCGACTATTTAAGTTTCTCTTCAAGCACTACGGATTTCAGCTTGTTATCGTACTTATATGTATATTAGTGTCCATATTTTCAACTATTAAGGGTACACTATTTATGCAAAACTTAATAGATGATTATATAACCCCTATGATAAATGAGCATAGCACTGACTTTACGCCACTTATTTTGGCTATTACCAAGATGGCGATTATATACGGAGTGGGAATCCTAGCGGCCCTAATACAGAGCATGGTAATGGTATATGTGACCCAGGGAACCCTTGACAAGCTAAGAAGAGAGCTTTTCTGTCACATGGAGAATCTTCCTATTAGTTATTTCGACACCCATGCCCATGGAGACATAATGTCAGTTTATACTAATGATATTGATACTGTAAGACAAGTAATAAGCCAGGGGCTGCCACAATTTATCAACAGCGCCATAACGATAGTCTCAGTAGTGATCTCTATGTTCACTCTTAACTGGCTTCTTACACTTATATCACTAGGCATGGTGGCCGTTATGGTCTTAGTAATGAAGAGCCTTGCAGGGAAATCAGGCAAGTACTTTACAGCTCAGCAGAAGAATATAGGAATCGTAAATGGCCATATTGAAGAGATGATGACTGGACAGAAGGTAGTTAAGGTGTTTGGCCATGAGAAAAAGTCCATAGAAGAATTCAAAGTTCTCAACGATGAACTCTTCGATAGTGCTGACAAGGCAAACAGGTTCGCTAACATGCTTGCGCCAGCCACTGCTCAGATAGGAAATGTAAGCTATGTCATAATTGCTGTTGTGGGAGGAATCCTTGCATTAACAGGCGTTACCGGCTTTACCCTGGGAGGTCTGGCAAGCTTTCTAACATTTAACAAGAGCCTGAATATGCCAATTAGTATGGTCTCTCAGCAGTTTAACTTCATTGTAATGGCTGCAGCAGGTGCTAAGCGTTACTTCGATATGCTTGACGAAGAAAGCGAAGTTAATAATGGTTATGTTACCCTTGTAAATGCGAAAGAGGAAAACGGCGAGCTTGTAGAGAGCGACGTTCGTACAGGAATCTGGGCATGGAAGCACACACATCAGGCTGATGGCTCCGTAACCTACGTTCGTCAGCAGGGCGACATTACCTTTAATGACGTGGATTTTGGATATACAGAAGAGAAAACTGTTCTACATAATATTAAGCTATATGCGGACCCAGGCCAGAAGATAGCATTTGTTGGAGCTACTGGCGCTGGTAAGACAACAATTATTAACCTAATCAATCGTTTCTATGATATTGATGATGGTAAGATTAGATACGACGGAATTAATATTAATAAGATAAAGAAGGAAGACCTTCGTGCTTCTCTTGGCATAGTGCTTCAGGACACTCATTTGTTCACAGGGACCATTGCTGAGAACATCAGATATGGCAAGCTAGATGCCACAGACGAAGAGGTCATTGCAGCAGCCAAGCTGTCTAATGCCCATTCCTTCATTAAGAGACTGCCACAAGGGTATGACACAGTTATTGCTGGAGATGGCGCCAACTTAAGCCAGGGTCAGAGACAGTTGCTTGCCATATCAAGAGCTGCCATTGCAGATCCACCAGCCCTTATATTAGATGAAGCAACAAGCTCTATTGACACCCGTACTGAGAAGAAGATTCAGGAGGGTATGGATAATCTTATGAAGGGCAGAACCACATTTGTTATAGCTCACCGACTTTCTACTATAAGAAATGCGGATTGTATCATGGTTCTAGAGAAGGGACGAATAATAGAGAGAGGCTCTCACGAGGAGCTAATGGAAGAGCAGGGCAAGTATTATAAGCTATATACAGGCAAGATTGTTAATGCGTAATATAATCCCATCCTATTTCTATAGGGTGGGATTTTTGTGCCCCAAATGCTGGTTGAAAGAAAAAATAACAAAAAAATAAAATTTTTATAAAAAAGTGTAAAGTTCTTACAACAACTTTCCGATATTGATATAGAAAAACTATATCTATGGGGATTCTATGTTTATTTTTAACAATAAGTTGTGTTATAATGAAAATAACTATAGGTCTTAAAAGACAAGAAATGCGAGATTAAAATGGTTGAATTAAAAATCAACTAATAAGCATATACCGAAAAAGGACGATAAATCGTGTCTTGCAGGTGGCGTGGATCCTGCCTGTAATGTAGGGGAAAGGAGTACTTTATGGTAAAGTACAAAGATTATGGAAGGAAAATACTAGCTGTATTGCTTGCAATAGCAACTGTGCTAACTACAAGCTCTATTGATCTTAGAGCATTAGCAGCACCTGAACCAACTAGTACTACAATATATTCAGGTGGTTATCTGGGAGAAATCTATACCAATAATAGCTCTAACCAGAAGGTAAACAGTGTCAGCTTCGATATGATACAAGTTGCTGGAATACCATATGATTATACTGCATATATCTACGAGAACCCTACTGTAGATGGCGATCCACAGTCTGGTGTCATAAGAAAGGTTGTTGAAAAGTCCATAGATACATCGGCCGAGACGGTTAGATCTACTATCGATATACCTATTGGCAATGGTTCCGATGGAAAGCCAATTGTATTAACCAACGGTGAGAAGCTTGGAGTGGCGATAATGCTAAGTGGTGACGTTGGCGACAATCCTATACAGTATTATGAAACGGGAGCACCAGAGACAGGAAATGGATATAGAAAGGATACAGGAACTTCAGGCTGGGTTAAAAGAGGAGATATTGTTACTGTATCTACAGAGAATGCGGGTGAGCCTTATGATTTAACTGATATTACAATGAATCCTACAACAACATTCCTAACAGTAGGGGATGATGATGTAGCTTTAAATACAACATTCACACCGAATTATAAGAGAACCATAGCTTATGAATCTAGTAATGAGTCTATTATCAAACGAGATGGTCAGAAAGTACATGCTGTAGGCTCTGGACAGGCATCATTAACAGCCTCTTATGGAGGCGTGTCTGACACAAAGAATTTCACAGTATTTCAGAATACAGTAGGGTCAGGAACATGGACATATACATATACAGGAAGTGAAATCAAACCAACTGTTGAAGTGTGGTGTGGAAGTAAGCTAACAGAGAACACAGATTACGAACTTAAATATAGTAATTGTATTTATCCTGGAACAGCGTCAGTAACAATCAAGGGGCTTAACCAATACGCAGGTTATAGCAAGACATATAATTACACCATCGACAAGGCTACATTAACACAAGAGATGGTTAATAGCACAAAGGATGGCGGAACTGCTACATATACAATTGATACTTCAACAGGTGAAGTTAAGAGCGCTACTATTGAAAACCTTACCAAGGATACAGATTTTACAGCTGTAGCCACTTATGTGTCAAGTGCAGTGGGTAAGGTAACATATAATGTAATAGTTACAGGCAAGGGCAATTATGTAGGCGGCCCATTTACCACATCAGTTGATGTGCCTGCAGATCCATCGGCTACAATTGATATTAATGCTGTAGTTGATGCTGTACTAACAGATGATGCCGGTAATGTGACAGACGAGTTTACATATACTGGTAGTGATATTTCCCCTAAGGTAAAGTTCTATCTCAAGGATACAAGCACAGTAGTTAATTTTGCTGACAATGTGGAAATCGGTCCAATCGAAGGAAGTGATGCTTCGGATGAGAGCAAGACCTTAACAATAACTGGCAAGACCACAGCGGGCTATAGCGGAACAATAACCTTGGATTATTGGGTGGTACCACTTGATATTGAAGATGCTAAGATATCAGTAGAGGTTCAAGAGGAGACGCCAGGAAGTGGAAAAACTTGGACACATACAGGCAACCAGATTAAGCCAAAAGTAACTGTAAAATACACTAATGGAAAAACCTCTACCCTTACATTGGGAAAAGACTATGAGGTTGATTACGATCCCAATATTAATGTTGGAAATGGAAGAATCTACATATCTGGAATTGGCAACTTTACAGGAACAAGAACAGAAGATTTTGAGATAATTGCCGACTTTGTTAAGGATGCCTCGCTTAAACTGGGAGGATTTACCGCAAATTATAGCAATAATTTCATAACGGGCTACTCGGTGCCATATAGAGGAACCCCTTATACAACAAGGATATCGAACTTTACACTGGCAGGTAAGAGCGCCAAGGAGGGCACTGACTACACAACACAATACATTTACAATACCGATGCAGGAACAGCAGAGATTAAAGTTACAGGCCAGGGTAAATATGCAGGTCCAGGCAATGAATTTACAGTAAAATTCACAATAACCCCAAAGACTTTGACGAGTGGTTTAACCGTCATTCAACAACCTCACACATACACAGGAAATGTTGTTGAACTAAAAGATGGCGAATATTGGGTATATGATGGAAGCAAGCTATTAACAAAGGGCACTGATTATGATGTGTCATTTGCAAATAACATTAATGCTGGAGCAGCTTCTGTTAATGTAACCGGTAAGGGCAACTATGGTGGCATGCTACTAGGCACATACACAATTGACCCACTATCAATAAGTGATGGAAATGTAACTATTGAGCCTATTGACGATAGGACTTACACAGGTGCAGCTCAGGAGCCACCTGTTGTAGTTAAGCTAAATGGAGTAGTAGTTCCATCTAGCAATTATACAGTTAGTTATTCTAACAATATTAATGTGGGAACGGCAAATGTAACCTTAACAGGTAAAGGCAACTTCACTGGTAGCAGAAATGATGTAACATTTAAGATTAATCCTAAGACCTTAGCAGGCCTTGAATATACAATAGGGGGAGTGCCATGTACGAAGGTTTCTGAAACTGGAACGTCATATACATCAGAATATGTAGCTGACTACACAGGACTTGAAGTTAAGCCTGCTGTTGTTGTATATGATGGCGGTAATGTACTTACATCCAATGACTATACAGTAAGTTATTCGGGTAATATCAATGTAGGAACTGCTAGAGCAAGGGTGGCTGGTAGAGGTTCATATGCAGGCTCGGTTGTATATATAACATTTAACATAGATTACAAATCAATAGAGAATACAGTCGTAACACCAACGGGTACTAGGAAAGATGGAAGCATAATATATCCGACCGTTACGGTATATGACCCAACTGCTCCTTATGGCGCCCGGGATCTTAAGGAAGGAACACATTACGACGTAATTGCTACAGCAACCCATGCGGGAGCTGGCAATACAGCAACTATCAAAGGTAAAGGCAATTATGTAGGTGAAAAGCAAATAACCTATAACATAGGTGAAGATTTATCAGGTAACAAAATTAACATACAACTTTGGAGTCCGGATGGAACTGCTAAGCAGTATGAGCCGGATCCGTCAGGAGCCATATCATTTGAATACATAGGAAATCAAGAACCTAATGTAAAGATATTTAACGGAAGTAACATTATAGCTGTTGAGAATTATGACCTGACATGGGAAGTAATATCTGGCTCAGGTCAGTATAATGCCGGAAGCAAAGTCAGGGTGACTGCAACAGGTAAGGGAGATAATTATTATAATTCCAAGTCAATAGAGTACACTATTAAGAAGAAGTCACTAGCTGACAACACAACAATGACCCTTACTGATATTAGTAATAATAATACGAAGACTGCTAATTGGACATATACATATGACAGACTGACTAAGGCGGTTGTTCCTAAGATTGTATATAATGTTGATGGTGGAAATGCGATAACTCTTGCCAACACAGATTACACTTTGGACCAGACAGCTGTTGGCCCTAACGTTGTATACGATAGTAGTGGAAATGTAACATCTATACCAGTCACAATATCAGCGGCAGATAATGGCAACTACTCAGGATCTGTAACAGTTAATTATGTAATTAATCCATGTCCAGTATCAAGTGACAAGATAAGTATTGCAGATATTGGTGATCAGCCATACGAGGGCCCAGACAAAGCAGTCAGACCGCTGCCAGTACTGACACATACGTTGAGTGACGCATCAACTAGAGATTTGGTATTTGGTACTGATTATGATCTGAGTTATGATAACAATACATCTATTGGCAAGACTACTGATCCTAACCCACCAACTGTTGTTATTACAGGTAAGGGCAATTATTCAGGTACAGCCAATAAGAAATTTAATATAGTACAGAGAGAACTAAAACAGGATAATACAACAATTACAGGCGTTGTAAGCAAGGAATATAACGGCAATCCACAGACTCAGAACATGGATGAAGTGTCTGTGTGGTACAACGGTAATGTACTAACATCTAATGACTTCGATGTAAGTTACACTAATAACACGAAGATTGGTGTTGGTAACATTGATACCAAGCAGGGACCAATTATGGTCATCAAAGGAAAGGGTGCATATACAGGAACCGTATATTGTCCATTTACAATACAGGGTAATATTGACTCTGATATATTCATCATAGATGGCTTGCAGCCTGAATATCCAATTATTAATGGTGATATCAATATTACGAAAGACGATATTAGAGTAAAGTATAAGGATCCTACATCAGCTTCTGGAGCATACATATATGTTGATCCAAGCTACTATGAGTTGGAGAAACCTTCAACTATCCTTCCGGGAGAAAGGCAGTTGAGAATAAAAGGCAATGGAAGCGTAATGTATGGAACAGCCACACAGAACATCAAGCTTACGGGAAGCTTTAACGATGTTACAATTTCGGGAATCTTACCTGTATATGACTATACTGGTTCTTCGATTACTCCGAGCCCAACAGTGAAATACGGCACCAGGGTTCTTACGCAGGATGTTGATTATACTTTATCTTATAATAAAAATACTGATGCTGGAACCGCATCCATAACAATTACTCCTAAGGAGGGAAGGTACTATACCGACAGTGCATCGACAACCTTCAAGATACAGTATAATCTTGAGGAGGCTGAGATATCGGGCTATGACAAAATTTATGGTTATGATTACACAGGTTCTCAGATTACACCTAATCCGATAACAGTGGAGGTTCATGGGAAGAAATTATCAAGCACTAATGATTACACTCTGACATATGGTAATAATAAGAACGTATCAGAGGGTGGACAGATCATTATTACAGCCAAAGAAGGCGAGAACGCCACAGCTCATGGTACACAGGAGGCTACGTTTAGAATCAATCCTGTAACAATTACAGATTTTAATGCAGTATTTGATCCTTGGACATATCCATATACGGGACAGTCACAGAGGCCAGTTCCGAATGTGACCAAAGGTACTAAGACTCTTACAGAAGGAGTTGACTTCAGAGTTGAATATCCAACAGATACGGTAAATGTTGGATTCAAGCCTGTTAATATTGTAGGTATGGGCAACTATACAGGCAAGATAACAGGAGATACAACAACAGGACCTTATTATCACATTGGACAAGTGTCAATAACTGGTTCTGCAGTGACTATAGAAGTAGGAGATGCCTACTATGCAGGTGGAGAAAATGTTACACCACCTTACAGCGTGAAATACAACGGTATTCCTCTTGTTAAGGATAGAGACTACACCGTATCAATGAGTGGAACACATGCAATAGTAGGAACTGGTTATTCTATTACATTTACTGGAATTAATAACTTCTATGGTGAAGTTGAAAAGACCTATGCAATAAAACAAGCAGATTTATCTAAGGGAGTTGTTAAGCTATCTGAGACATCCAGTGAATATACAGGAAGTCCAATTGTTCCACGCATTGTAGCGACTATTGATAAGGGTGATGGAACTCCATATTACCTTAAGGAAGGCGAAGATAAGGATTACGTGGTAACCTTCAATGGTGGACAAGCTATGATTGGTGTTGGAACCTATAGCATCTTAGTTGAAGGAAGGAACAACTTTATTAACAGCCTAAGCGAGACATATACAGTTACAGCCAAGGATTTATCAGATTCATCTAAGGTAGTAATTACCTATGATATTGATAATGATTATACAGGAGCCGAGGTTAGGCCAGCACCTAAAGTATGGGATATAGCCAGAGGAGTTCCACTTGTAGAAGGAACGGATTATGCAGTTTATTATGCAAATAATGTAGCAGCAGCGTCTAAGGACTCTGCATTGCCACCTACAATAACAGTAGTAGGACAAGGCAATTACACTGGAACCTTTTCTGGCACATTTAACATAGGACATCCATTGGGAAGCCTTGAGATAGTTCTTGACAGCTATCAATATACCTACGATGGTCAGCTTCATGTGCCAGGTGTACAGGTTAAGAGAGGCAACATTGTGTTAGTAGAAGGTGTAGATTATGAGAAATCATATTCTAACTTCGATGGTTCAGCTCTCGATGCCAATGCTGGTAAGAAGTCAGTAAACATCATAGGTTATGGCGGTTACTACAGCGATTCATCTAGAACATACGATATTGTTGCTAAGGTAGCTAATGCCAATATGATTAAGATTGTTCCTAGCCTGCCTAAGGACGAAAGCGGTAACTATTACACCGTATATACAGGAACAGATATTGAGCCGGTAGTAACAATATATGATGAGGAAATATCAAGTGCTATACCGGTAGACCCAAGTAATTATGATGTAGCATATGTACGCAACAAGGATATGTCCACACCGACTAATCCGGCTTTGATTAAGATAGTGTTCAAGAATAATTACGCGATGGGTGCAGAATCCTATACAATGCCTTTCTACATTAAGGCTAAGACTATTGAGACAGGATTCGAAGCGTATTTGCCAGGTGGTTCACAATACGCATACACAGGTAATGAGGTTGAGCCTGAAGTAATTGTTAAGCCTACATCCTTAGATACAGTAGAGGGTGAGTTAATAGAAGGCGTTGATTATACATTAACTTATATAAATAATGTTAACGCAGGAACAGCTAGCGTTGTTGTAACTGGAATCAACAATTATTCGGGCGAAGTAGTATTACCATATAATGTAGTAGCTAATCTAAATGATTCGACTATAATTGCACCAGACCAGTTCTACACTGGTTCAGAGGTTCATGCACCGCTTACCATAACATGTGGTGGTAATACATTAGTTGAAGGAATAGATTATGCAGTAACATACACTTCTGACGATAATTGGCAGACTAGAGGAACAGCTACAGTTACATCTCTTCAGCCATATTACGCAGGAACGGTAACGAAGGATTACAACATATTATTTGATCCTACAATACTTAAGGTGGTAGGATACGCTAATGAGTATGCATTCACAGGTGGACCAATTAAGCCTGACTTCAAGATTGTAACACCAGATGGTCAGGAGATACCTTATAATCCTGAAGACATAACATATTACAATTCAAGCACAGGATTTGGTGATTGCACAAGTATTGGTACTGTAACAGCAACCATTCCACTAAATATAGGTGATAAGGCTTGCGAACTTAAGGCGGTATATGATATTATAGGTAGAAATATTAACCTATGTAATATCGTTCCACTGTACGACAACGTATATACAGGTAACAAGCTGTATCCACCAGTAATTATTAGGAATGAGCAGGGCGACCTACTTACAGAAGGTGTAGATTATACACTAGAGTATTCTAATAACATTTACCCTGGAGTTGGTAAGATAGTTATTACTGGTAAGGGCAATTATATTGCTTCAGTAACGAAGTACTTCAATATTATTGCTCCTAATATGCTAGGTTTAACAGCAGCACCTGAAGGTGACAATGCAGTTAAGCTAAGCTGGTTAAGGAATGCAAGAATAACAGGATACGAGATTTACTCAGGAGACTGTTCGGTGAAATACGGTTCAACTAGCGACACCACATTTACAGTAACAGGACTTAAGCAGGCTACAGATTATGAATTCAAGGTAAGAACATATATCACAGCAAATGGTAGAACATCTTATGGAGAGTTCAAGTCAGTAACAGGTCATTCTGGAATGGGTAAACCTGAGATAACGGTTCAATCTCTTGCAAGACAGAGAGCAACAATTAATTGGACATCAGCTGGAAATGTATCTGGATACGAGATATACAGGGGCTCTTCAGCTACTGGTACATTTAGCAAGATTGCAGTAATGCCTAGCAGTGCAGGTGGTTACAGTGATTCTAATCTCGTAAGCGGCGGAACATACTATTATAAGGTTAGAGCATATGATAAGGTTGGAGATAATCAGTTCGTATATGGTTATTTCTCAGACCCGAAGGCAGTAACTATTAGATAGGGTGTATGACGTGGCTTCATCAGAAGAGATTAAAGAAGAAGTTAATACAAATAAGCAAGACGATAATAAGTTTCGAATCGGAGAGTTCGTCTTTGATACATTTCATGAATACAGAGACGGACAGGAGGATTTGAAGAAAATCGAATGCATTAATAATGAACTTGATATACATGATCCCAAGGTAGCGGTGCGACTCTATAACATGATTCGCACCGGGGAGATTGTATTCAAGAGTCCTATTGGCGATAAGTTCTACGCTCATATTGCCGATATCGTGGCTGACAAATCTGTTGGCTTGATTGAGGTTAATGACGCTGTAGATGAGGCTGAGGACAAAACTAAGAGATCTAAGATAATTGGCATAGTCTTTATAGGCTTGGCAGTTATCTTTTTTGCGTATTTTGGGATTTCGGAGATATCGGACATGGTATCTACGAGGAAGATGGCCCAGCTACAAAATGAGAAGAGCAATTACACTAAGACAGATGATAGCGAGGTGAAATCTCAGGTTACTAACAATGAGATTGCGGCCATTAACAGCAGGGTGGTGGACCCTAAGACACTTACAATCTTGCCGGAATATCAGCCGTATCTTGCCCAGAATCCTGATTTCGTTGGGTGGCTTGTGGTGCCAGACACCCAGGTTAACTACCCGGTGTGCCAGAGACAAAATGATAATGATTATTATCTTAATCACGGATTTGATGGCAAGGAGGATTCCACAGGAACATTATTTATGGATTATCGCTGTGATTATATTAATCCAACCACCAATACCATTATATATGGCCACAATATGAATAATGGCTCCATGTTCGGTGAATTGAAGAAATATCTAGAAGAGGATTTCTATAAATCACATAAGATAATATCTATGGATACCTTATATGAGCATAGACAATACGAGGTTGTAGCGGTGTGCTTGTCAGAGGTTCAGTACCAGGACGATAACAATTTCCGTTATTATAACTTCATTAATGCTGACAGCCCAACGGAGCTAGACGCATTTATCAGAACAATTAAGAACTTATCTGTCTATGGAAGCAACATAGACATACAAAAAACAGACAAATTATTGACATTATCTACTTGCAATAACTATACTGAAGATGGTAGACTATTTATAGTAGCCAAACGAGTAAAATAGTAGTATAATATACAAGATGTAGTTTGAATATTGTATTAGTACGGAGAAAAGGTGAGATGAAGACAGGTACAAAAATAGGTTTAGTCTTAATTGCGCTATCCATCGTGTTATCAATATGGGTAATAGTTGGAGGCAGTTCGGATGCAGACTATCAAGAAGGGGATTTTATTCTAAGCGACGACGGAACTGTTGCAATACAGTACGTTGGTTCAGGAGGAAGCGTAACTGTTCCAGATGGAGTTGTGACTCTCTCAGACGGACTGTTCAAGAATAATCCATCTATTACCAGCATTTACATGCCGGACTCAGTTAGCGTATTAGGTGCTGAGGTGTGTTCAGGATGTTCCCAGCTGCAATCAGTTGATTTGAGCAGCAATATATCTAGCATTCCTTCAAATGCATTTAGAGAGTGCTCGGGACTTGTATCAGTCTCATTGCCAGGTGTTGGTTCTATTGGTTCTAATGCCTTTTACGGATGCTCGACACTGGGTTCTGTAACAATCCCAGCCAGCTGTACAAGCATTTCATCATCTGCCTTTGCTAATTGCGATAACTTAAGTGAGATATCAGTAAGCTCAGGCAATGCTAATTACTCAAGCTCAGACGGATGCTTATATAACGCATCTAAGACAAGATTAATATTTGTCCCGGGTGGCAAATCATCTGTATCAATTGCAGGCACATGTACAACAATTGGTTCAGGAGCATTTGCTGATGCCTATTATGTATCAGATCTTACAGTTCCAGAATCAGTAACAACAATAGAAGACGATGCATTTAGTGGTTCGGGAATTAGAACAATTACAATTCCTGCATCTGTAACAAGCATCGGAGGACAGAGTGGATGGAGTCCTTCTACAATTTATGGATACGCTGATTCCGCAGCAGAGACATTTGCCAAGAATAACAGTATTCCATTCGTAGTCCTTGGACCAGGACCTGGCCCTGAGCCAACACCAACGCCAACTCCTACTCCAGACCCAGACCCTGAGCCAACACCTTATGTGCCAACACCAGGAGATGTTGTTAATCAAGATGGTACAGTAACAAGGGCTGATGGAACAGTTGTTGACCCAACTACTGGTCGTGTAATAAGAGGTGGAACAGGCGCAACAGGAAGCAGTCATACTAAGGATGCCACACCAGGAACGGCTGATGGCGACCTTGATCCAAGATACTTCCTATGTATTGCAGTATTCCTAGGCGGTGCAGGATGCATTGTATATGCTAGACATCGCAAGACGAAATACATCAAGAATAAGAAATAATATACAAAATGTTGATAATAAGTATAAGATATGCTAATATTTTAGTGAATATATATAAGAGGTGACTAATATGGCTAAAATACTTGTTGTTGACGACAATGATTATACAAGACTAATGCTACAAGGAATTCTTGTATCGGAAGGACATGATGTGGTAAATGCGAAGGATGGCGAAGAGCTTATCTCAGCTTATGATGACAATAATCCTGATGTAGTAATGCTTGACGTGGTTATGCCTAATGTAGATGGAATTACAGCAGCGAAAGAGTTGTTGAAGGTACATCCTGATGCTAAGGTGATTATTGAATCAGCGCAGCATGTTTCTCAGGTACAGAAGGAAGCAGAGGATATTGGAATTATAGGATATGTTACGAAGCCATTTGATGTGGAGAGCATATCGGCAGTTATAAAGAAGGCATTAGAGAGTTAATGCCAGATATAATTAGAATAATATTAGGGCGTAGCTTGATGCTACGCCTTATTTTTTATTATAGGCCGTATCTGATTGCTATAGTGACTCCGCGCTCATAGAGAAAATCGCGCGTGAGTCCTATAGCAATACAGATACTGGTTTAATGCAAGGAATCAGGCATTAACAAAATTGATAGATGGTTGCAGAGTGAGCGCGGATATTTTTATTAAGTATAGGTTTAATTAACGAGGTAGTGTTAATTGAATTAGGAGCGAACTGGGTTTCTAGAGCCACACCACTCCTAGGGGCGTAGTGGCAACCGCCCTTACCTATATCGTCGTTAGATAAGTAGTTACCAGTGTATAGCTGAATACAAGGGGCGCTTGTATATATGTTAAGGCTCATGTCCTTGTATGATAAAGTTGCCGCTGGAACACTAAGCTCTTCGGTTTCATTAAGTGGATTGGAACAATTATCATTAAGAATGTAATTATGGTCGTATCCATTGCCGAATATAAGCTGCTCAAACCCATCACTAATCTGTGCGCCAATTTCCTTGGCAGTTCTAAAGTCCATAGGGGTAGAGGCCGTATTAGATATTGTGCCATCACATATTGCGTGCTCATCGCAAGGTGTATAGGCATCCGCGTTAATTGTTAATTCGTGACTTAATATATCACCTGCATCGTGACCTGCCAGATTAAAGTAGCTATGATTAGTAGGATTAAATAATGTATCCTTATCGCTTGTGCAATAGTAGTCAATTCTCAGCCTATTGTCTTCAACCGAATACTTTACATCGAAGGAACGCTTTCCTGGCATTCCCATATCCATATCTTCACACTCAATATGAAAGCTAACTGAAGTATCATCAGCTTCTGTCACTTCCCACAATCTCTTATGTAATGGCTCGAAGCCACTATGAAGATTATTCTCCCCATCGTTCTTATCCAATTTATACTCAACACCGTTAAGTGAGAACCTTGCACCCTCTATTCTATTAGCATTAGGAAGCACACAGGAGCCAAAGCAAGGTGGATTATCAAAATAATCCTCCATCCTCTCATATCCAAGCACCACATCCCTCTCATTACCATTACTATCTCGCACCCATAGATTCAACAGGGTACATCCGTAATTGCTAATTCTAGCTTTAATTTTCTCGCTCTTAATAGTATAGTCCTTTATCTTATCAATACTGTATTTCATCTCGCCCTCCATTTATTTATATAATTGTTTTCTTGCGTTACCTATGTAATATATGCTATTAATTGCACTCACTACAGTGTAGAGAGCTAAGTTAGCGTATTGTCTCAAGCATAGAATATGTTAGTGATTAATAATTGAGGAAAATTTCCGGCAGGGATGCCGGAAATAGATTCTCATCGCCTGGATGGCGAATTGAGAATCGGTTTCCGTCTGATTGTAAATAGGGAGTACATATTAATCACTTACATATTCTTAGCGAAGAGACACCAGCTAACTTAGCTGCCTACACTGTAGTGAGTGTCATATTATAGTATCTCAGATTATACACTTTATGTTATAATAAGTCTAAAGTTTTTATCTATGAATACAGGGGGAGTTAATAATGCAAGATAGCAATGTCAAATATTTGAATATGTTGTCCAAAGAGTACCCTACAAAGCAGGCGGTATGCAGGGAGATTATCAACCTGAATGCCATTTTGAATCTGCCTAAGGGCACCGAGCATTTCATGAGTGACTTACATGGCGAATACGAAGCATTTCTGCACATTCTCAACAACTGTTCTGGTGTTGTTAAGGAGAAGGTGGACTTAGCATTCGGTGATTCGTTGCTTTGCAAGGAAAAAGGTGACATCTGTACCTTAATCTATTATCCAAGGGAGAAGCTCAAGATGCTTCATAAGGAGCGTGAGCTTACAGATGAGTGGTACAAGATGACGCTTAATCAGCTAATTGAGGTGGCAAGGAACCTGTCCTCTAAATACACTCGTTCCAAGGTGAGAAAGGCTATGCCAGCGGATTTTGCATATATTATCGACGAGCTAATCCACGTGCAAAAGGACGAGGACGACAACCAGGTGCTCTACCACAAGAAGATATTAGAGACAATCCTGGCTCTTAATAATGGAGACGAATTCATAGTGGCTCTAGCAGGGCTTATTAAGCGCCTTGCTGTTGACCACCTTCATATTGTAGGCGACATTTTCGACAGAGGTGCAAATGCTGATAAGATTATGGACCTTCTCATGGAGCATCATTCCATTGATATTGAATGGGGTAACCACGATGTGCTATGGATGGGGGCTGCGGCAGGCTCCACGGCATGTATTGCCAATCTTGTTCGCAACAATCTTAAGTACAAGAATATCGAGATTCTCGAGAATGGCTACGGCATTTCCCTTCGAAATCTTGTGCTTTTCGCCCTTGAGACCTACGATGAGAAGGACCCAATTCAGGCAGCCTACAAAGCCATGTCTGTAATGCTACAGAAGGTTGAGGGAGCAGTAATTGCTGCCAATCCTGATTTTGGGATGGAGGATAGAAGGCTTCTTCACAGAGTCAACTGGGATGATTATACAATCGAGTTAGATGGTAAGACATATGAACTCAACACTCATGATTTCCCAACAATTGACCCAACTAATCCTTATGTCTTATCTCCAGAAGAGAAGAAGATAATGGATGATTTGGTGGTTGATTTCACAAGCGGTGAGCGAATCAGACGCCATGTGGATTTCCTATATGACAAGGGGGGAATATATAACATTTACAATCAGAACCTCTTATACCATGGCTGTGTTCCCCTTGATGAAAATGGTAATTTTGATACGGTAATGGTGGATGGCACTCCTGTATCTGGCAAGGCATACTTCGACGCAGCTGAGGAGGTTGCAAGACGCGCATTCTATATGCAAAGTCGTGACGATTTGATTAGGTCTCGCAATAAGTCAAGACATGATAAGGACCTTGATTTTATGTGGTATCTATGGGGCGGTCCTAAGTCGCCTATGTGTGGCCGCCAGGTTAAGACATTTGAGAGAACATATATTGACGATAAGACAACATGGGAAGAGCCGCAGGATCCTTACTACAAGTATCACTACGAGGAGCGCTATGTAAGGATGATTCTTAATGAGTTTGGCTTGTTTTCTGACATTTCTCATATCATTAATGGTCATACGCCTGTTAAGCTTGGCAAAGGTGAGGTGCCAGTAAGGGCTAATGGCAAGCTCTACGTTATTGATGGCGGCTTTTCTAAGGCTTACCACAAGTCCACAGGCCATGCGGGATACACACTTATATACAATTCCCATGGACTAAGGCTAATGTCACATAATCCGTTTACAGGAGTTGAACAGGCCCTGATTCACAACGATGACATTGAATCGGAATCTAACATGGTTGAAGTGGAGAAGACACGTGTAATGGTAAGAGATACAGATATTGGTAAAGGTATCCTAGAAGACATCAAGGATCTTGAAGAACTTCTTATGTGTTATAGAACAGGCGAGATTAACGAATTAGATTAGTAGCAAAAAGAGTCTCATATCGGATGGCAACGATCCGTTACGAGACTCTTTTTAAAAAGAAAGGAGGTAAAATGAACTCTTGATTTAATTATTAGGCAAACCGCTGTAGTACGACAAGTCACCTAATGATTCAAACAGTTTATCTAAGTTCTCTTCTTTTTCTTCCTTAGACAATTCTCTAGATATTGTCTGAGAATTAGAGTAATAATGTATTCTTTCTTCGAAGGTCTTCGAAGCTTTATCAATCAAATCATATACGCTATCAGAGCTTTTTCTTCGTCTGTCCCATGGATTAGCCCATTTCTTATGCCCTAAGTTACAAGGGTCCTTGTATTTTACGAAGTTGTCATTTGGCACCATCGGCGAAATAACTGCATGTCCTGTAATAGCACGCTCTATAAAGCGAAGGAATACCTTTTTCCTACCAGTCTTATCCTTCATAAGGTTAGCCTCAAGTGTCATAGAGGAAATGGCATGCCTAATAATGAACAGAAGTGTCTTACTCTCAGGGAACACCTGCTTTATTGCACGATATAATAGCAAGGAGATAATAGTGTGCTCTTTGACAGTCATCTTAATAGTATCCCCCATCTTGAACTCGCTAGGCTTCATATGAAGATAGTGACGAAGCAAAGCGTTGTCTATGTCAGTTTCAAGGAAGACGTGAATTCCGAAATCATACAGCTTCTTGTCCTCATGCTCCTGATTCTTCGTTCTATAATAAATGTAAGGATGAACAGTAGAATCAAGCGTATAATGACCTATGAATCCGGCGATATATGCATCAGCAATAAGTCGGTGCTCTTTCTTAATTAACTTATTTCTGGATTTAATAAGTGCATCGAAGAACTCATTTGTCTTACTTTCGTGAATAACATTTCCAATATTCTTATCATACATAACCCATGCTGGTACATAATAGAAGAATACGTCAGGACCCTGAAGCCCCATATGGAATGATTGAGGATACTTAATTAGATATTGTTCATACTGATTCGGCGCGAAATTCGCTAATGTCTCACGACCGAATAGATAATGTGATTTAAAACCTGGCATATAAAAACCCCCGAATAACTACAATTTAATACGCACCGGGCTGCGCCCAGAATGCTGTTGCACCCCTACTTCGTAGGCATGCAACATATTACGCACCGGGCTGTGCCCGGAATGCTGTCGTAAGGGATCCTCCCACTTCGTGGGTCCTTCCTTACGACATATTATATCACATTGTCATAAATACAACAAAAAGAACAACTAAAATGTTAAAAAATATACAAAATACTACTAGAATAATAGGCGTAAATAAGGTATATTATAATTTGCACTTTTTATAGGAGGATGGTAATGGCTACGATAACAAATAATATATCTCACGCTGCAGAGCGAAAAACATTTGAGATTCTTGTGAACAAACTTGTCAAGAAATTAAACAAAAAAGAAGATGTTAATGAAAGGACTAAGGTATATCTTAAGATTATCGACTCAACAGTTAAATTCTGGGGTAAAGAGGATACTAACTTAGAGAAGCTCGATAAGGTAAGAGAGTACTTCAAGAATCCTGAGAATAGATGGGTGAAGTTCTTGAATCAGATTATTGACGAATCGGACCCGAACTGCGTTAAGACACTTGTTGTCAATCTCGGATACGAGGCGTTCCTTCGTGGAACCAAGATGATTCGTCAGAATCGTAAAATATATAACTGTAACATCCCTTGGCTAATTCTCTTCGACCCAACAGATGCCTGCAACCTTCACTGTACAGGCTGCTGGTCAGGAACATACGGCCACAAGAACAATCTGACCTTCGAAGAGATGGACAAGATTGTAACTGAGGGTAAAGAGCTTGGAACATACCTTTATCTTATGACAGGTGGTGAGCCAACTGTTCGTAAGGCTGATATATTGAAGCTTGCAGAGAAGCACAGCGAGTGCTATTTCGCATTGTTTAGTAACTCGACTCTAATCGACGATGATTTCTGCAAGGAAATTGTAAGACTAGGTAATATCACATTCTTGCTTTCAGTGGAAGGCTCAGAAGAGACCAACGACGAGCGTCGTGGTGAAGGTCACTACGCAGCTGCCATGAATGCAATGGATTTGTTCAAGAAATACGGAATTATATTCGGAACATCTATCTGTTACACTCGCAACAACATCGAAGCTGTAACTGATGAGAAGTTCTTCAGATTCTTAGCTGACAAGGGTGCGAGATTCGGCTTCTACTTCCACTATATGCCAATTGGTGGCAATGCAGCCCCAGAGCTTATGCCAACAATGGAGCAAAGAGAGGCGATTATTGACAAGATTCGCTGGGTAAGAACAGGCGACAACGACATCGGCTTCTTCCCAATGGATTTCCAGAACGATGGCGAGTTCGTAGGCGGATGTATCGCAGGTGGACGTAATTATTTCCATATTAATGCCCAGGGCGATGCAGAGCCATGCGTATTTATACATTTTTCAAATACTAATATTAAGACTCACAGCATATTAGAGATGCTTCAGAGTCCGCTGTTCAAGGCATACCATGAGGGACAGCCATTTAACAGGAACATGCTTAAGCCATGTCCAATGCTTGAGAATCCGGAGCTTCTCAAGGAAATTGTCAAGAAGACTGGTGCCCATGGAACTAACGCCGAGTGTGCAGAGAGCGTAGATGAGCTATGTGCGAAATGTGAAAACTACGCTAAGGAGTGGAGCCCAATCGCAGACGATATCTGGGCTAAGCAGTCCCACACCTTCAGACCATACGAGAATTACTCTCAGGAGAAGAGGGAGCATCCAGAGCTTGCAGCCTTTGAACATGTTGACGCTCCTAAGGGTCTTGATTTAGATAATCTACATGTATAATTGTATAAGAATTTACTAAGATTTAAGAGCTCCAAGACCTCTGCGTAGACATTCTTAAGTCAAGCAGAGGTACTTGGAGTCTTAAATCGTAATTTATGCTTGTATTTTTAGTTGAATCGTAATACAATAAAATCGCTACGTTTTGGTGTGAGTAGCGGAAGAGGTATTGTAATGTTTGTAGGACGAAAGAAAGAATTAGAGGCTTTAGACAGCTTCTATAATAGTAATAAGAAGCTTCTGTGCCTTAAGGGACAGGTAGGAATGGGCAAGACCACTCTGTTAAGGGAGTTTGCCAAGGATAAGAAGCACATTTTCCATATTGCATATCCAACTACTGATGTAGGACAGCTGGTCCTATTCGCCCGAGCAATTGGAGAGATATACGAGATGCCAAGATTTGCCAACACGGCTAATCTCGAGGCGTTAAGTGATGAATATGAGATGATTCCTGACCTTCAGGGACTCCTTGATATGGTGGAGGAACGCTCCGGTGGCGAGAAGCTGTTACTCATAATTGATGAGTATTATAACTTCGCTAAGGCTGATGCCACATACGATAAGATTCTTCATGAATATGTGACTGACAAATGGGCTGACAAAGACATCAAACTCATTATGTGCGGCGATTCCTATCTTGCCATGGATAAGCTTGTGCTTGGCAAGAAGGCCATTTGGAAGGATGTTGATAAGGACATCATTGAGTTGAAGGGAATGGGATTTTATGATTCCTGTGAGTTCTTCCCTGACAGAGACGGCGAAGAGCAGGCCTTCCTTTACGGGTTGACTGGTGGAATTCCACAGCACCTGTCCAAGGTAGAGGGTGATCTTGAAAATGTTGCAAGGGAGCTTTTCCTTAAGCCAGTACATCAGGCTGGACTTATGCCGGAAGCTACCATGAGCATCGATTTAAGGGAATTATCTTATTATAATAGAATTCTTATGACACTCGCCCAGGGCAACGAGAGAGTCAATCAGATATCGGCTCTTGTTAATAAACCTAAGGACGTAGTTGTTCCATATATGAATACTCTTATGAGTATAGGTGTTGTAGAGAAGAACAACGCCATTACAGAGAAGAACAATCGTAAGAAGACAAGGTATGATATTGTTAATACGAATTTCTTATTCTGGTACAGATACATAGCACCGAATATTGACTGGTACTATGATGGCAGAATAAGGCAGATGTGGTCTGAGTTAATCGAGCCAGAGGTAGCTGATTTCATGAAGACAGTATTCGTTCGCATGTGCAAGGAATACATTAAGAGAGAAGCTGACGAAGGCAGAATGCCATTTACCGTAGATGATATTGGTAACTGGTGGGAGAATGACGAGGACAAAGGCACAAGCGCAGGCTTCGACCTAGTGGCCCTCGGACAGTGCAAGGATAAGCCATGTACAGTATTCGGAAGATGCTATTATGTAGATGACCCAATTGAGATGGCTACACTCAAGGACTTAATTGAGATGACTAAGCACGTATCTGCTAAGGGTGATGTATTCTATATCGTATTTGCCAAGAATGGCTTCCACGAGAATACACTAACAGTTGCTGGAGCCATTAAGAATATCATGTTAATAAGCCTTGAAGATGTGAAAGGAAAGTAATAATGACAAATCTTGAATTGCAAAAAAAGGCATTGCAGATTAGACGAGACATAATTAGAGGAACTCATGCCGCTAAGGCTGGACATCCAGGTGGGGCATTGTCTTCAGCGGAAGTATTTGCATTTCTATATTTTGAAGAGATGAATGTAGATGCGAACAATCCTAATGACCCGAAGAGAGACAGATTCGTTCTGTCAAAAGGTCACTCTGCACCTGGACTATATAGCGCACTTGCCCTCAAAGGATTTTTCCCAAGAGAGGATATATTAACACTTCGTCATATTGGCTCACATTTGCAGGGTCATCCAACACTTGGCTACACACCAGGCGTTGACATGTCAAGTGGTTCCTTGGGACAGGGAGCATCAGCATCCCTTGGAATGGCAATGGCTGCAAGGATAGATAAGATGGATTATAGGGTGTACGCCCTTCTTGGTGACGGTGAGATTCAGGAAGGTCAGGTCTGGGAAGCTGCAATGTTCGCAGGCGCCAGAAAGCTTGATAATCTATGCTGGATTATAGATAACAATGGACTTCAGATTGATGGAGCAATTGAAGATATTAATTCTCCATATCCTATAGGTGAGAAGTTCAAAGCATTTAATTTCAATGTAATAGAAGTTGACGATGGTCATGATTTTGACAAGCTAAGAGCAGCATTTGATAATGCAAAGAATACTAAGGGAATGCCATCAGTAATCGTTTTGAAGACAATTAAGGGCAAGGACATCTCCTTTATGGAAAATGTTGCCTCTTGGCATGGCGTCGCACCAAAGGACGACGAGGCAGCTAAAGCCTTAGAGGAATTAGATAAGCTTGAGGAGGAACTATGTCAGAATTAAAGAGAATCGCCACAAGACAAAGCTACGGCGAGGCTTTAGCAGAGCTTGGCGAGACAGATGATAGAATCGTAGTATTAGACGCAGACCTTGCTGAGTCAACTAAGACAGCAATATTCGGCAAGAAATTTCCGGAAAGATTTATAGATTGTGGAATAGCAGAAGCTAATATGGTAAGTATGGCAGCAGGACTTGCTACCTGTGGCAAAATCCCATTCTGTTCAAGTTTCGCAATGTTCGCAACAGGACGTGCATATGAGCAGATAAGGAATTCCGTAGGATATCCTCATCTTAATGTGAGAATCGCAGCAAGTCACGCAGGAATCTCCGTAGGAGAAGATGGCGCAACACACCAGTGTATAGAGGATGTATCTCTTATGCGTAACATTCCTGGCATGACAGTGCTTTGCCCGGCAGATGATGTTGAGACTAAGGCATGTATCAAGGCTGTAATGGATGTGGATGGACCATGCTATATCAGACTTGGAAGACTTGCAGTTCCTGCATACAACGATGCTGATAATTACGAATTCAACCTCTATGAAGCACCTATTCTTCGTGAGGGAGACGATGTTACATTATTCGCAACAGGCTTAGAGGTTATTGAAGCATTGCAGGCAGCCGACATGCTATCTGAGGAAGGCATCGAGGCGCAGGTTGTAAATGTTCATACAATCAAGCCACTTGATGTAGATACAGTAGTATCCTGCGCTAAGAAGACAGGCAAGGTTGTAACTATTGAAGAGCATTCAATAATTGGAGGTCTTGGCTCAGCAGTTGTGGAGGCTTTATCCGAGAATCATCCAACTAAGCAGCTTAGAATTGGAATTCAGGATAGATTCGGCGAGTCTGGCCCTGCCCTTAAGCTCTTAGAGAAATACGAACTTGATGCTGCAGGAATCTATAAGCAGGTCAAAGAATTCCTGGTTTAATTTAATAATATGAAGTAGAAGCGACTGATGCATTTTATGGCGTCAGTCGCTATTTTATTCTATAAAAAATACAAATTGAAATTTCTTCTTGACACACACTATCGTTTTGGTGTAATATGTAGAGTGCTTTATTGTGGAGTAATGGGCGAAGTATGCTCTTTTTTAGAGAGAGTATAATGCCACACATTTCACAGTAAAACAAAATAAAATGAAGAGGTGATGCGTCAAATGGAGAAGAACAGAATACGTCCAGTGAAAGCTGGAAAAAGCATGCGTATGAGCTATTCAAGACAGAAAGAGGTTCTCTCAATGCCTAACTTCATTGAGGTTCAGAAGGACTCTTATAAGTGGTTCTTAGAGGAAGGCCTTAACGAAGTTTTCAGAGATATCTCTCCTATTAGTGATTATAGTAATCACTTGAGCTTGAATTTTGTTGATTTTACTTTGTGCGAAGATGAGAAGAAGTATACTATCCCAGAGTGCAAAGAAAGAGATGCAACTTACGCGGCACCTTTGAAGGTTAATGTAAGCCTTCATAATAAAGAGACAGAAGAGATTACTACTCAGGAAATCTTTATGGGAGACATGCCTTTGATGACAGAGACAGGTACTTTTGTTATCAATGGTGCAGAGCGTGTAATTGTAAGTCAGTTAGTACGTTCTCCTGGTATTTATTATGCAATAGACCATGACAAAGTAGGTAAGAAGCTATATTCTTGTACCGTTATTCCTAATCGTGGTGCATGGTTAGAATATGAGACAGACTCCAATGACGTATTTTATGTTCGTGTAGATAGAACACGTAAGGTGCCAATTACTGTTCTTGTTAGAGCTTTAGGTGTGGGCACTAATAGTGAAATTATTGAAATGTTCGGTGATGAGCCTAAGATTATGGCATCCCTTGACAAGGATCCTTCAGTAGATGCTGAGAAGACACCTCAGGGAAGCTATGAGAGAGGCTTGTTAGAGCTGTATAAGAAGATTCGTCCAGGCGAGCCCCTTTCAGTAGAAAGTGCGGAAAGCCTTATTAATGCTATGTTCTTTGATCCAAGAAGATATGATTTAGCTAAGGTAGGACGTTATAAGTTCAATAAGAAATTATCATTTAGACATAGAATCTATAATCAGGTTCTTGCAGAGGATGTTGTTAGCGAGCTTACAGGCGAGGTAATAGCTAAGGCTGGAACATTAGTATCAAGAGAGCTTGCTGATGAGATTCAGAATAATGCAATTCCTTATGTAATGATTCAGGCAGAGGATAGAAATGTTAAGGTTCTCTCTAATATGATGGTTGACCTTGATTTCTTTGTTGACCTTGATTGTGACCCAAGAGAGCTTGGTGTTACAGAGAAGGTATATTATCCAGTTCTTGAACAGCTACTTAAGGAAAATGAAGATGGCGAGGATTTAGCAGAAGCTATTAAGCAGAATATAGCAGACCTTATTCCTAAGCATATTACTAGAGATGATATATTTGCTTCTATTAATTATAATATGCATCTTGAATATGGCATTGGTAAGGATGACGATATTGACCATTTAGGTAATCGTCGTATTCGTGCCGTAGGTGAGCTATTGCAGAACCAATACAGAATAGGTCTTTCTCGTATGGAAAGAGTTGTTCGTGAGAGAATGACATCTCAGGACTTAGAGGGTGTATCACCACAGAGTCTTATTAATATTAAGCCAGTAACTGCAGCTGTTAAGGAGTTCTTTGGTTCTTCACAGCTATCACAGTTTATGGATCAGAACAATCCACTTGGTGAGTTGACTCATAAGAGACGTCTATCTGCATTAGGTCCTGGTGGTCTTTCAAGAGATAGAGCAGGATTCGAGGTTCGTGACGTTCATTATTCTCACTATGGAAGAATGTGTCCTATTGAGACACCTGAAGGTCCTAACATTGGTCTTATTAACTCTCTTGCTAGTTACGCTAAGATTAATGAATATGGATTTATCGAAGCGCCATATCGTAAGATTGACAAGTCTGACCCAGAGAATCCAAGGGTAACAGACGAAGTTGTATATATGACTGCTGATGAAGAAGATAATTATCATGTAGCACAGGCTAATGAGAGACTTGATGAGGAAGGACATTTTGTTCGTAATTCCGTATCAGGTCGTTTCCGCGAGGAGACACAGGAGTACGACAAGACTATGTTCGATTATATGGACGTATCTCCTAAGATGGTATTCTCAGTTGCTACAGCTTTAATTCCGTTCTTACAGAACGACGATGCTAACAGAGCTCTTATGGGTTCTAACATGCAGCGTCAGGCAGTGCCACTTCTTACAACAGAAGCTCCTGTTGTAGGTACAGGAATGGAGCCTAAGACAGCTATTGACTCAGGTGTATGTGTTGTTGCTAAGGAAGCAGGTACAGTTGAGTTCGTTGATGCAACAAGAATTGTTGTTAAGAGTAAGTCAGGAAGACAGGAATATATCCTTAACAAATTCGATAGAAGTAACCAGAGTAACTGCTATAACCAGAGACCAATCGTATTCAAGGGCGATAAGGTTGAAGAAGGTGAAGTTATTGCTGATGGACCATCTACTTCACTAGGTGAGATGGCTCTTGGTAAGAACCCATTAATCGGATTTATGACTTGGGAAGGTTATAACTACGAGGATGCCGTTCTATTATCAGAGAGACTTGTTCAGGATGATGTATATACATCTGTTCATATTGAAGAATATGAGACAGAGGCTAGAAATACTAAGCTTGGAGATGAAGAGATTACAAGAGATATCTCAGGCGTAGGTGATGATGCAAGAGCTAATCTTGATGAGGATGGTATTATCAGAATCGGTGCTGAAGTTCGTGCCGGTGATATATTAGTTGGTAAGGTAACTCCTAAGGGAGAGACAGAAGCATCTGCAGAAGAGAAATTACTTCGTGCCATCTTCGGTGACAAGGCTAAGGAGGTAAGAGATACTTCTCTTAAGGTGCCTCATGGAGAATACGGTGTTGTTGTAGATGCCAAGGTATTTACAAGAGAAAACGGTGACGAATTACCACCTGGAGTTAACAAGTCTGTAAGAATCTATATTGCCCAGAAGCGTAAGATTTCTGTTGGTGATAAGATGGCTGGACGTCATGGTAACAAGGGTGTAGTTTCTCGTGTTCTTCCAATCGAGGATATGCCATATCTACCTAATGGTCGCCCACTTGATATCGTGCTTAATCCATTAGGTGTACCATCACGTATGAATATCGGACAGGTATTAGAGATTCACCTATCCCTTGCTGCTAAGGCATTAGGCTTTAACATCGAGACACCTGTATTTGATGGTGCTAAGGAGATTGATATCCAGGATACATTAGAGTTAGCTAATGATTATGTTAATCTTCCTTTCGATAAGACAGAGGCTAAGCTTGAGAAATGGGCAGACAAGAAAGAGAATTTCACAGATAAATACAAAGACGTTCTTAACAAGGAAGTTATGGAATATCTAAGTGAGAACCGTGACCATAGAGCACTATGGGAAGGCGTTGAGATAAGAAGAGATGGTAAGGTTCAGCTTCGTGACGGACGTACAGGTGAGGAGTTCGATTCACCAGTAACAATCGGTCACATGCATTATTTGAAACTCCACCACTTAGTTGACGACAAGATTCACGCTCGTTCAACTGGTCCGTATTCTCTTGTTACACAGCAGCCACTCGGTGGTAAGGCACAGTTCGGTGGTCAGCGTTTCGGAGAGATGGAAGTTTGGGCTCTTGAAGCATACGGCGCAAGCTACACACTTCAGGAGATTCTGACAATGAAGTCCGATGACGTTGTAGGACGTGTTAAGACATATGAAGCTATCATTAAGGGTGAGAACATTCCAGAACCTGGAATTCCAGAATCCTTCAAGGTACTACTTAAGGAATTGCAGTCCCTCGGTCTTGATGTGAAGGTTCTAGATGAGAATCATAAGGAAGTTCAGTTAATTGAGACTAGTGAGTATAACAATACTGATTACAATTCCGTAATGGTAGAAGATAATAAGAATTTTGCCTTTGAGGAAAATGTTGATTTTGCAGCTCAGGGCTATACTGAGCATGAGGTTGGAGAAGAAAGTGACCTCGAATCTGAGGATTACGAAGATTTAGGTGAAGAAGCATTTCCTACAGACAATTTAGATGAAGAATAATTAACCAAGTTAAGTAGAACTTAGAAGGGAGTTTCATATATGCCAGGTACAATGAATAAAGATAAGACAAATCAACCAATTGAATTTGACGCTCTTCAGATTGGTTTGGCATCACCAGAGAAGATAAGAGAATGGTCTTATGGTGAAGTGAAGAAGCCCGAGACAATTAATTATAGAACGTTAAAGCCAGAGAAGGACGGCTTGTTTTGTGAGAAGATTTTCGGACCAAGCAAAGACTGGGAATGTCATTGTGGTAAATACAAGAAGATACGTTACAAAGGCGTAGTGTGTGATAAGTGTGGCGTTGAAGTAACTAAGGCAGCAGTGCGTAGAGAGAGAATGGGACATATTGAGTTGGCATGCCCAGTATCTCATATATGGTACTTCAAGGGTATTCCATCTCGTATGGGATTACTTCTTGACTTATCACCAAGAGTACTTGATAAGGTACTATATTTCCATAGCTATATCGTATTAGATCCAGGAGAGACAGATCTAGAATATAAGCAGATTCTCTCTCAGGATGAGTATACTAATGCAGTTGAGACATATGGCAATGGTTCATTTAGAGCAGGAATGGGTGCAGAGTCTGTACAGGAGCTGTTATCAGCAATTGACCTTGATGAAGACGCAGCTGCACTTAAGGAAGAATTAGATTCTGCTACAGGCCAGAAGCGTGCAAGAATTATTAAGAGATTAGAGGTAGTTGAGGCATTCAGAGAGTCAGGCAACAAGCCAGAGTGGATGATTCTTAACGTTATTCCTGTAATCCCACCTGACCTTCGTCCTATGGTACAGTTAGAAGGTGGAAGATTCGCAACATCTGACCTTAATGATTTATATCGTAGAATTGTTAACCGTAACAATCGTTTAAGGAAGTTACTTGATATCAACGCTCCTGAAATCGTTGTTCGTAACGAGAAGCGTATGCTACAGGAAGCTGTTGACGGATTAATTGATAATGGTCGTCGTGGACGTGCCGTTACAGGCCCTGGTAACAGAGCCCTTAAGTCATTATCTGATATGCTCAAAGGTAAGTCTGGTCGTTTCCGTCAGAACTTACTTGGTAAGCGTGTTGACTATTCAGGTCGTTCCGTTATCGTAGTAGGACCAGAGCTTAAGATTTATCAATGTGGTCTTCCTAAGGAAATGGCTATTGAGTTATTCAAGCCATTTGTTATGAAGGTGCTTGTTGAGACAGGCGAGGCACACAATATTAAGAGTGCCAAGAAGATGGTTGAGAAGCTAGACCCTAAGGTATGGGATGTATTAGAAGAAGTAATTAAGGAGCATCCAGTTATGCTTAACAGAGCTCCGACACTTCATAGATTAGGTATTCAGGCATTTGAGCCAATCCTTGTAGAGGGTAAGGCTATTAAGCTTCATCCACTTGTATGTACAGCTTACAATGCCGATTTCGATGGAGACCAGATGGCTGTCCATCTACCACTTACTGCTGAGGCTCAGGCTGAATGTAGATTTATGCTACTTTCTCCTAACAACTTACTTAAGCCTTCTGATGGTGGTCCTGTTGCGGTACCATCTCAGGATATGGTTCTTGGTATCTACTATCTTACACAGGAGAGAATTGTACCTGAAGAAAATGAGATGAAGATATACAAGAATATTAACGAGGCTATTCTTGCTTACGAGAACAAAGCAGTATCTCTTCATGAGAGAGTTAAGGTTCGTATTTCTAAGGAGGTTGATGGCGAAGTATTATCTGGAATTATCGAGTCAACAGTAGGAAGACTAATCTTCAACGAGATCATTCCTCAGGATTTAGGAATGGTTGACAGAACAATTCCTGGTAATGAGCTTGTTCTTGAAGTTGATGAGCTTGTTGGTAAGAAGCAGCTTAAGAAGATATTAGAGAAAGTTATTAATACTCATGGTGCAACTAAGACTGCAGAAGTATTAGATGATATTAAGGCCATGGGATATAAGTATTCAACACAGGCAGCTATGACAGTATCTATCTCAGATATGACTGTACCTGCTAAGAAGGCTGAGCTTATTGCAGAAGCTGAGAAGACAGTTGCAGAGATTTCTAAGAGATATAAGCGTGGTTGGATGACAGAAGAAGAACGTTATAGAGATGTTGTTACTGTATGGGAAGACACTGATAATGTTCTTACACATGAGCTTTTATCAGGTCTTGATCAGTACAACAATATTCATATGATGGCTGATTCAGGAGCCCGTGGTTCTGACAAGCAGATCAAGCAGCTTGCCGGTATGCGTGGTCTTATGGCTGATACAACAGGTCGTACTATTGAGCTTCCAATCAAGTCTAACTTTAGAGAGGGACTTGATGTATTAGAGTATTTCATGTCTGCTCATGGTGCTCGTAAAGGTCTGTCAGATACAGCTCTTCGTACAGCCGATTCTGGATACCTTACAAGACGTCTTGTTGATGTATCACAGCAGTTAATCGTAAGAGAGAGAGACTGTGCTGAAGATAATAATGAAGAGATGCCAGGAATGTATGTTAAGGCATTCATGGAAGGTCGTGAAGAGATTGAGTCATTGCAGGAGCGTATCACAGGAAGATTCTCTTGCGAGACAATATGTGATGCAGATGGCAATGTAATCGTCAAGGCTAACCATATGATTACACCTCGTAGAGCTGAGGCTATTGTAACTAAGGGTGTTAACGAAGACGGTAAGTTATACGCTGATCTTATCCAGGCTGAGAAGGATAATCCTACAGTTAAGGAGAAAGCTAAGATTAAGATTAGAACAATCCTTACATGTCGTTCTCGTCAGGGTGTATGTGCAAAATGTTATGGTGCTAACATGGCTACTGGTAATGCCGTACAGGTTGGTGAAGCAATTGGTATTATTGCTGCTCAGTCAATCGGCGAGCCAGGTACACAGCTTACTATGAGAACATTCCATACTGGTGGTGTTGCCGGTAACGATATTACTCAAGGTCTTCCTAGAGTAGAAGAGATTTTCGAGGCAAGAAAGCCTAAGGGACTTGCCATTATCTCTGAGATTGCAGGAACTATTGAGATCAAGGAGAACAAGAAGCAGAGAGAAGTAGCCGTAATTGGTGAAGATGGCGAAGAGAAGAGATATCTAATTCCTTATGGTTCACGTATTAAGGTACGTGACGGTCAGGTAATTGAGAAGGGTGAAGAATTAACAGAAGGTTCTGTTAACCCACATGATATTATTGACATTAAGGGTGTTAGAGCTGTTCAGGATTACATGCTTCGTGAGGTTCAAAGAGTATATCGTCTGCAAGGTGTTGATATCAACGATAAGCATATTGAGGTTATTGTTCATCAAATGCTTAAGAAGGTTAGAGTTGACAGTTCAGGAGACTCTGATTACTTGCCAGGAACACAGGTTGATGTACTTGAATTCGAGGCTGTTAATAAGAGACTTGAAGAAGAAGGCAAGGAGCCTGCAGAGGGTGAACAGATTCTTCTTGGTATTACTAAGGCAAGTCTTGCAACAGAGTCATTCTTATCAGCTGCTTCATTCCAGGAGACTACTAAGGTTCTTACTGGTGCAGCAATTAAGGGCAAGATTGACCCATTAATCGGACTTAAGGAAAGTGTTATCTTAGGTAAGCTTATCCCTGCCGGAACTGGTATGAAGAGATACAGCAACATCAAGATTAACACAACCTATGATAACGAGATGTCTCGTCAGATTGCTAAGGCAAGAGAAGAGGCAAGCAAGTTATTAGAGATGGAAGAAGACGTAGTAGAGGAGACACCAGTTGAGGAAGCTCCTACAGAAGAGAATTCTGTAAGTTCAGGACTTTCAAGATTACTATCAGATATAAATGATGGTGAGTAATCAGAAAATATTTTGACGAATGTGAATATTTATAATATAATTATGTAAATTTTTTAATTAAGGGAGGTAGAGTTATGCCAATAGCAGCCTTAATAGTAGGAATTTGTTCGCTAGTAGCAGCAATAATAGGTGGAGCACTTGGAGTTTCGAACATAGTAGCAAGTGTGATATTACTTGTTGTTGCCATTGTAGGTGGTATTGTAGGTATTATCTTAAGTGCTATATCTATGAAGAAGTTTCCTGAGAAGAAGGGAATGGGTGTAGGAGGACTTGTTACATCAATAATTGGTTTGATTTATGGCATAATCACTTTGGTTGCTTGTGTAGCTTGTATTGCACTTGGAACAGCGGCAATTAAGGAAGGCTATGATTCATTAACACCAGAAGAGAAACAGCAGATAGAGCAGGGCTTAAATCAGGCTGTTAATGAGATGAACAATTCAGCTAACGTAACGGAGGTACAATAATGGCATATTATGATAACGACCAGAATGGTCAAAATGTGAATCCACAAGGACAGGCACCAGAGCCACAAGTAGAGCCACAGGCTCAGCAGGCTCAGGTACAACAGGCACAGGCTCAGCCACAGACAGAGCAGATGCAAGGTCAGCAGGCGCAGGCACAGCAGCCACAACAGGCTCAGCCACAGCCACAATATCAACAACAGCAACAGTATCAACAACAGCAATATCAACAGCAACAGTATCAACAACAGCCACAATATAATAATCAGGGCTTTAATAATTATGTTGATATAGGACATAGTCCAGCACAGATTATGGTATTTGGTATTGTTTCACTTTGTGCATCAATTCTTGTTGGATGGACAGTAGTATTTGGTATTTTAGCAATCGTATTCGGTGCATTAGCAATGAACTGGGCTAAGAAGTTCATGATGGCTAATCCAGGAGTTGATGATGGACAGGTTAAGGCTGGTAGAATTACTGGTATTATTGGTTTAATCTTCGGAATCATTGATGTTGTAGGTGGACTTATTGTTTGGCTTGCAGTTGGATGCGCAGCTATTTTTGCAACAGCTGGTGGTTACTAAGATTCAATTAATTAGTTTAATGAATACCTCTGTCGATATTCGACAGAGGTTATTTATGTGTTATGGTTAGTATTAATGAGGCAATAAATGAGCACTTATTTAGATTTTGGTTTATTTAGAATTCCCGCCTATGGTACCATGATTGCCACAGGAGGAATAATAGCCAATATAATTGTAGTATTATTAATACTATTTCGCGACAAGAAGGAGATATGGGATTTCGTTATACTTGAAGGTTATGGACTACTTGGAGGAATAGTAGGTTCCAAGCTGCTTTTTATTATAGTGAGTTTTAATGACATTCCATGGGACAGAATTGGTGAACCACAGGTTCTTATATCTCTTATTAGCGGAGGCTTTGTGTTCTATGGTGGAGTAATTCTTGCGGTGATATTAGTATTTATTGCTGGCAAGGTACATAAGATAGATGCATGGGATTATATTAGTAATTACACATTTGCCATACCCTTAGCACATGCCTTCGGACGAATAGGATGCTTCCTTGCAGGCTGTTGCTATGGTAAGCCATATCATGGACCACTTGCAGTTGTGTTTCCCGAGGACTCATTAATTGCACCTGCGGGAATTGAGCTGTTTCCAGTCCAGATTGTAGAGAGCATTTGCTTATTTGTAATTGCAATTGTTTTGTTCTTGCTATATTGGTTTAGAAAATGTGACTATACACTTCCCACATATTTCATTCTATATGGTATAGTAAGATTTGTATTAGAATTCTATAGGTATGATGAGTATCGTGGTCGATTCCTATGGCTATATACTTCACAGTGGATAAGTATTGTCATGGTTATTGCTGGAATTGTCTGGATTATCATCAGGGCTAATAAGAATAAGAAGAATAAAGTACAAGAAGGAAGTTAATTTGGTAAGCTACGAAGTACAGTATATAATATTTGCAATAATCGGATATTTATTAGGTTCAATACTTTTTGCCAAAATATGGGGATATGTCTTTACTCATAAGGACATTACTAGAGACGCTAAGGACCATAATCCAGGAACCTTCAATGCCTTTGAAGTGGGCGGCTTCTGGTGTGGCGTTATTACAGTAATCTGCGACCTGGCCAAAGGATTTACCCCTGTATTTTTATGTGGTATATTTGTAGATTCAGTAGCACATAATGAATACTTAATGGCACTAGTTATGTTGTCTCCGGTTATAGGTCATATACTGCCGATTTTCTATAAGTTCAGAGGTGGCAAAGGTATTGCAGCAACCTTTGGGTCTTTGCTTGGCTTAGTACCTGACTATAAGCCACTTTTGCTATTAGCAATAGCATTTATTGTATATTCATTGATTATTGTTATTAAGCCTGACTTCTACAAGACAATAGTAACGTATGTTACAGCGGCAATTATATGCCCCTTCTTAGATTACAGGCTGGCAGTTGTTATTGCTTATATAGCAGTAACTGTATTGGTGTGTCTGAGACTACTTCTTAGCAAAGAAGATAGAGGAAGATTCTCCCTTTCACTTATTAAGTGGAAAATAATAGAAGAAAAAGGACGTACTAAAGTATGAGATATCTCGTTATGTCATGTAGCACAGGTGGTGGACATAATTCCGCTGCCCATGCTGTAGAGGATGAGTTAATCAAGAGAGGTCATGAAGTAACATTTCTTGACCCATACAATTTAATTAACGACAAGGCGGCCGACAAGGTGGGTGGAGCATATATTAAGCTGGTACAGGTTGCACCTAAGGCTTTCGGCTCCCTGTATTTTGCAGGGGAAATGGTAAGCAAGATTCCAATTATGTCACCTGTATACTATGTCAATGGTGCAGTTGCATATCTTATGAAGAAATATTTACAGAAGAATGAATTCGATGGAATCATAATGTCACATCTGTATCCTGCAGAGATGATAACAATGCTGAAAAACCACAAGATTGAGTTGCCACCAACATTCTATATAGCAACAGATTATATTCCAATTCCATTTACGGCAGAGACGGATATTGACTACTATTGTGTGCCAGGGGAAGATTGTATTGAAGACTTTACTTCCAGAGGAATGCCAAGAGAGAAGCTGATTCCTTGTGGAATCCCAGTTCATGAGAGATTCTCTGGCAGAAGCAAGGGTGTTGACAGGGCAGTTTTAGAACAGCTGAACCTATCGCCTAACTTAAGACATATTCTTGTTGTAGGAGGAAGCGTGGGCGCAGGCTCCATTCCACAAGTGGCATCCATACTATCAGGTTACATCAAAAGATTTAATAAGAAGGTTGATGAGGGAATCATTCATAGTCGTAAGCTTCATGGCATAGTTATCTGTGGCAATAATGATAAAATGTACAAGAAGCTGCATTCCAGATACAAAGAACATATTACTGTTCTTAAGAGAACAGATAATATGTCGGATTATATGAAGAGCTGCGATATTGTAATTAGTAAGCCGGGAGGCTTATCCTCAACTGAGGCTGCAGTGGCAAGGGTGCCATTAATTCATATATCTCCGATACCAGGTTGTGAGACCTTCAATGTCAAGTATTTTGACGCCAGGGGAATGAGTGTATATGTCGAGAATGTTAGGAAAGATTTAGCTTCAGCAATAACAGCATTGCTAAAACCTGAGAACAGAGCCAAGATGCTTGCAAGTCAGGAGATTTCCATAAATGAAAATGCAAGGGACGATTTGTGCGACTTTGTGGAGAAAATCACGAAAAAATAGGGAATACCTTAAGAGGTGTTCTCTTTTTTTGTGCAAATGTAATGAGTTACAGGGGTTAAAACTATGCAAAATCAACAACTCCGCGATTTCCATAAAACGCTTATAGACATTCGCATAATATATCCATATAATTTGAATTACGAAAAGAGGTGATGCTTATGCAGGCATATACGGTAGCGGTAGTAATCCTAACTATTGCGGCTGCCTGTGATTTATTAACGAAGAAGATACCCAATTTATTAATACTAAGTGGATACATAATAGCATTCGCGACAATGATAATCCTCAATGGTTGGAGTGAAGCATATATCTACTTAATTCGCGCCTTATTAACGCCTTTGGCACTCTTTATATTCTATTTTCTTAAGGCGCTTGGAGCGGGAGACATCAAGCTGTTTTCCGTAATATCTGTTTTTTGCCCCACACAGATTTTAATAAGATTTATAGTCTGTTCTTTTGTAATAGCAGCACTTACAGGAGTAGTTCGGTTGCTAGTTAACAGAGAACTAAGACGCAAGATGCATTCAGTTGCAAGCCATGTTAAGAACTGCATTAGTACAGGTGTAATTACTCACTATGTTCCAGAAGGTGAGAATAGCTATATATGCTTTTCTGTATGTATGCTGACAGGCTTTATCACAAGTATTGGAATGGAGGTGTTATTGTGAAGATTGCTTTATGCGATTTTGACGAGAAGTATGTAGACAGTCTTCTTACTTATCTATATGGAAAATGTTCTGGCAACAGCTTTGCTACCTATACAACAGTAGCAGATTTTGAAGAGAGTCTTAATAGCGCCAGATACGATTATTCAATTATTGGAGATAAGTTCTATGAAGAGCTAAGTGATGTAGATAATAGAGTTAATTTAGGCAAGCTGGTGATACTTACTTCTTCTATTGATAGTTTAAGTAGTGAAGATGGGTGTTATGTATATAAATACGGGCCAATGGATGGACTTCATAAGATGATAAGTGGGATTAGACAAAGCAGATCATCGGCCAAAAGCTTCGCTGTATACTCCCCGTCTCATCACGAGTTAACAGAGATGTATGGTCTGAGTATGAGTCAGATGCTATCAGAAGAGATGAAGGTTCTATTAATAGATACTATGCATCTTCCAATAATAAGAAGGCTGATTCGTGACGGACCAAGAGGAAGTATTGTTGATGTTATATATAAGCTGGAGAATAATAAGTCAGATGAGATTAAGGACTTAATAGATGAATATAAGGGAGTAGATATTCTTCCCTTTGCTCTGACTCCAACAGATGTTATTTCTATAAGTCGAAATCAATGGAAAATGTTAATAGAGTACATTGATTCTCTTGGCTACGATGCCTATGTATTTGTGCTAGATGATATTAATCAGGGCTTCAAGGAAATAATAGAGTATGCCAGGAATTGTGTGCTGATTAATAAGCGTGGGGATTATTACAAGTTAGAGCAGGATGATATGAGAGATTATATTAAGACCTTAGGAGTTAAGACAACAAGTATTGAGCTACTAATGTCGGCAAACAATCTAAGCGAAGGCTGCTATCAGCTTGAAGAATTACTTACAGGCAATCTTGGACGTTATGTTCGAAGTCAGAATTATTAGAGGGCATATGCTATGGATTACAATGATATTTTTCGAGGGATAGAGGCAAGACTGTTCGACAGCTTTGACATCAATACTGATATAGATGATGAAGGAATAATGGACAGAATCCAGGAGGAAATATGTATATTTGCCAAGGAGTATCCTATTGATGTTGATGAGAGGATGAGGCTTCAGAAGGAACTCTTTTATTCCCTAAGAAAGTATGATGTTCTTTCGAGATTATTAGAGGATGATGATATTACAGAGATAATGATTAATGGTTTCAATCACATATTTATAGAGAAGAGGGGCAAGGTGATTGAGACTAATGAGAGCTTTAGCTCTAAGGAGAAGCTAGATGATGTAATACAACAGATTGTTGGGGCAAACAATCAGATTATTAACGAGACTACACCTATTGTTGATACAAGGTTAGAGGATGGGTCCCGTGTAAATATTGTATTACCGCCAATAGCTATTGACGGAAGTGTAATGTCGATTAGAAGATTCTCCAAGGAACCAATAACACTTAACAGACTAATAGAGCTTAATTCTATAAGTGAAGAGATTAAGGAATTTCTTGGGAGGTTAATCAGAGCAAGATACAACATCTTCATTTCTGGAGGAACAGGTTCAGGTAAGACAACCTTCTTAAATGCTCTTACAGAATATATACCAGAGGACGAGCGCGTAATAACAATTGAGGATGCAGCAGAGCTTCAGGTAATAGGAATTGATAATTTAGTCAGGCTGGAAGCAAGAAGAGAAAATATTGAAGGAGAGCTGGAAGTAACAATAAGGGATCTTGTTCGTACATCACTTCGTATGCGACCTAATAGGATTATAGTTGGAGAGTGTCGAGGGGCAGAAGCTATTGAAGTTCTTCAGGCATGTAATACAGGACACCCTGTACTAACATCTTACCAACAGTTATTCCCGTATTTGATTTTGATTATAAGGAGTACAATAAGACTAGAGAAACAAAGGGAAAGAGCCATTTTATATGTGAGGAATATATTAAGGCTAAAGTCCTTGCTTGCCTAAAAAGTTGTGATTAATTATAGTATAGCTTAAATATTAAATATGTAAATAGAGAATGAGGAGGATTAACAATATGAAAACAATAGTAAAAGAAACAGCAGAGTTGTTAGATGTGTTACCAGATGATGTTCTATTAGTCGTGTATGATTTTGCGAAGATGCTGGTGGAGAGATGGGCACCAGAAGATTACAAGAGGTTTTTCCCAGATGAAAAGTCAGAGAAGCAAGAAAAGGAAGTAGAGAATAAATGAGTTATACGCTGGCAGATGCTTTTTCATAGAGAATCGTCGCTTGTTAATTATTATTAATCTTAATTTTTGAGATTTCTATTAGTTCTCGCTTATCTTTATCGGATAAATCTTTAAAGTAATATAATAATTCTTTCTCCAATCTTGAGAGATACTGGAACTTCTTTCTGTTACTCGGGTTATTAAAGTAGTCGAGGTAGTTAGAAAGACTATCACTACTCGGAGAGGAATTTGGAGCCTCATAGAAGATATTCTTATCAAAATCAATGGTTAAATGAAGTAGGTCATCAGCAGAGATACCATAAAGTAGTGCAAGTTTATAAATAGTCTCTGGCGATGACTTGCGTCTGCCAGTTTCATAATGGGAATAAGTCTGTCTTGTAGTGCCTAAAACTTCTGCTACATAGTCTTGAGTATAATTGTTAACTTTCCGTAGCTCTTTAAGTCTTTGAGCCAATAACGAATTTGCCATAAACACCACTCCTATTCATTAAGTATAAATGTTAAATGTGGACTAAATTCTACATTTTGTAGCAATATTTCTCCATATTTGTTAATATATTGTATATTAGGACGATATAACATACGGATAAGTGTGTGTAACGGGAGGGGATATTAATATTATGAATAAAAAGCTTGGGATAATACTATGCTCAATATTTCTTGCATTAATAATAGTAGTTGTTAATGTGTCGGTTATTGCTAATGAGAAGGATAATGAGGAAAACAAAGAGGTAGTTTCTAAAACCTATGATTCTGAAGCAGACACTGAAAGCACCTCTAATTCAGCGAGTGTATCAAAAGACAAATCCTTAACTGATTCAGAGGATGATACTTTATCTGATAATAATTCTTCAAAAGATTCTGATTCAGGGTCAAACCCCGATTCAAAAGAAAATGATGGTGTTGACAATGATGCTTCTATGTCAGTCGAAAAAGATTCTGATACAACTCCTGATAATGATAAAACGAATACAGAAAGCGCAGTAAGAAAGCTGGCAAATAAGGTTGAATATGATGTCAAGACGACGTCGTTAGAGCTTTTTGGTAGCCCTGGGGATACTACGTGGCAGGAAGATTTTGATTATACAAAAGATGGAAATACTCTTATATTGAACAAATATAAAGGCTGGTACGGTGGAAGCGAAAATGTAGTTGTGAAAAAAACTGCTCAAATAGATGGAGTGGTATATAATGTAAGATTAAATAATGATTGTACAAAATTCTTTTACGATAATGTTAACTACAAAACTAAATCAATAGAATTTGAGACTGGCTTTGATACGAGTAATGTCACATGTATGAAAGATATGTTTTGTAGATGTGAGGTGCTTACAAGTGTAGATATTAGCTGTTTCGACACCAGTAATGTTACAGATATGAGAGGAATGTTTAGTGAATGTAGCAAACTGACAAGCATAGATGTGAGTAATTTTAACACCAGTAATGTTACAGATATGAGAGGAATGTTTACTGAATGTAATGGACTAACGAGCTTAGATGTAAGTAATTTTAACACAAGTAAAGTTACGGATATGCAAGAAATGTTTGGGGGATGTAATGGACTAACGAGCTTAGATGTAAGTAATTTTAACACAAGTAAAGTTACGGATATGCAAGAAATGTTTGGGGGATGTAATGGACTAACAAGCTTAGATGTAAGTAATTTTGACACGAGTAAAGTTACGGATATGGGAAATATGTTTGCGGCATGTAATGGACTAACGAGCTTAGATGTAAGTAATTTTAACACAAGTAAAGTTACGGATATGGAATATATGTTTTATTCTTGTAGTGGACTAACGAGCTTAGATGTAAGTAATTTTGACACCAGTAATGTTACAGACATGCGTTGGATGTTTGATGAATGTAGTGGACTTACAACATTAGACTTGAGTAGTTTTGATACGAGTAATGTTACGAATATGGCTTCAATGTTTAGTGATTGTAGCAAGCTGACAAGTATAGATGTAAGTAGTTTTGACACAGGTAATGTCAAAACTGTATATCGTATGTTTTTTGGATGTAGTGAATTAACAACTCTAGATTTAAGCGGTATGAACTTGGAAAACCTAAATTCTGGAGGGATGTTTAACAATGAAAACAATCTGCAGAGAATAGAGATTCCGTTAGGACTCTCATTAACAGAGCCTTTATATAATACATTTGTTAGAGAAGATAATCCCACAGAGGAGTATGAGAATCTTCCTAAAAACAAAACAACGAGCTTTACTATCGTAAGAAAAGCATCTGTCGTACCTGTTACGGGAATAACTATCGTGCCCACTAACAAAGCTATAGATGTGGGCGAAACATTTAACATTACATCAACAGTTGCCCCTGATAACGCAACCAATAAAGCTGTAACTTATACGAGTGATAAACCTGAGATAGCAACAGTTGACGCAACTGGTAAGGTAACTGGTATAGCACAAGGCTCAGCGAAAGTGACAGTTTCAACCGTTGATGGTGGAAAGACAGCGACATGTGATGTCACAGTTAATAATCCTATCATACCAGTCATAGGATTAACAATTACTCCTAAAAACTATGAAATAGAAGTTGGCGACACCTTTAATATTATTGCAACAGTAACGCCAGCAGACGCAACCAACAAAAATGTGACGTTCGTTAGTGACAATAGGAACGTTGCAACAGTAGACAGAAACGGAAAAGTTACAGGCGTAGGTAAAGGAACTGCTACAGTAACGGTAACAACAGTTGATGGAGGTAAGATTGCCACTTGTCAAGTTACAGTTGTTGATACTGTAAAGCATGTCACAGGACTAACCATTGAGCCAACAACTAAAGAAATTGGTGTTGGAACAGTCTTTTCCATTAAACCTACAGTACTTCCTGTAGATGCATCGAATAAGAGCGTTATATATAGAAGCGACAACCAAAAAGTTGCAACAGTAACAAATAGTGGCGTTGTAACAGGAGTGTCACAAGGAACTGCTACAATAACAGTTACAACTGTTGATGGTGGGTATACAGCAAAATGTGTTGTTAAGGTTGTTAAAAAAGTTAAAGGTCTAACGATTGAGCCTACAAATAAAATAATAGATATAGGTGACACATTTAAAATTATATCTAAGATAGAACCAGCAGACGCAACGAATAAAAAGATAACATTTCGAAGTAACAAGCCTGAAATAGCTACAGTTGATGAAACTGGAAAAGTTACTGGTGTAGGAAAAGGAAATGCTCTTATTATAGCAACAACAGAAGATGGAGATTATACAGCTACGTGCGATGTTACCGTAAGAGAAACAATACATGTTACTGGAATAACTGTGTCACCTCAGACATTAGCCCTTAAAACAGGAGAGATGTATAACTTAACAGCAACGGTTTACCCCAATAATGCAACCAATAAGGATGTGATTTGGAGTACAAAGAATCCCAATATAGCAACAGTAAACATGCAAGGCAAGGTTACTGCTAAGAGTGTTGGTACGACTTCTATCGTCGCAACAACAGAGGATGGAGGTTTATCTGCTGAGTGTATTGTTATTGTAGAAGAACCAAAATACAAGACATATATTATAGATAATCGTTCAGAACCATTTGATTCAGATTTGATAACAGCGAGACTTAAAAATATGACTGGAGATCGATATATTATTGTTGATGACTCTTTTGGTAGAGAAATCACGCCGTTAATTAATGAAGATAGTTCAATAAGTTATACAAATATGGCAGTTTATGACATTCGAGTTACAGATAATCTTAAAGGTGGAAACGATGTTACTGACTTTGGTGAATTAAATATGCAGTTACCTTTACCATTATATATGGATCTTAATTCAGGTAGCGTTTCAGTAGTATCTATACTAAATGGCAAGTTAGATAAGACAATAGCAAGTTACGCAGAAAAAGTTAATGGAGTTGATTGTGTTAATTTTACAACTCCGCATTGTACAGATTTTGCAATTCTGTATACTGCTAATAATAAAGCGGTTGATAATAATAGTAGTATAGAGCCATTTAATGCTAATACATTTATAAAGAACAAAGCCAGAGCTAGAAAACTTGATGCAATACCAAAGACTGGAAAGAAGAAGTGATGAATAATAGAAAATTATTAAATAAGACAGTTATATTAATATTTTCTATTGCGATAACTATAATTATAATATCATTTATAGGTTTATTTGTTACTCTTTGGGCTAGAAGTAATAAGCCTGATACTAATATTGACAAAGAAACAGTAGAGATTTACGAAGAATTACATAATAGTAATCCAGATTTTGCTTTTAATATATCAATAAAGGATACAGATATCGATTATCCTGTAATGTACACACCTAATGAGCCAGAGAAATATCTTCATATGGATATTAATGGGAAATATAGTATCGACGGGTTACCGTTTATTGATGAAAGATGCACGCTTAAACCTAGAAGTGATAATTTATTAATCTATGGTCATAATATGCAAGATGGTACAATGTTTACATCTCTTGTAGCTTATGAAGATAAGGCATATTATCTTGAACATCCTATAATAGTTATTGAAAATAATGAGGTGCTAGAAGAATACCAGATATTATCGACCTTTTATGACAGGGTGTATTATCAAGATGAAACTGTTTATAAATTCTATAATTTTATTGATGCTGATAGTGAATCGGACTTTAATGATAATATAGATATTCTGAAAGCGAAAGCAATCTATGATTCAGGCATCACAGCAGAATATGGTGATAATCTAATATCGTTAGTGACATGTACATATCAAGTGGATAATGGACGTTTTGTTGTAGTTGCTAAGAAGGTTAAAGAAATACGAATGGTTGATAAGGACAGCGCCAAGACAATATAAGGAGTCGGTGGTGTCAAAACTTATAAGTTATGACACCGATGATGTCGTGACGTAAAATCAAGGGTTTGAGCGGTGTCATAACTTATATTCAAAAGTATTGAAGAAAGATGGATTAATTTCCATCTTTTTTTATTGTATATTTTATAATTCTTATAGATAGAAAGGAGACATATTATGATTTATGGTTATGCAAGAGTGTCTACAAAGGCACAGGCGAAAGATGGTAATAGTTTGGAGGCACAAGAACATGCCTTAAGGAGTGTAGGAGCGTCAGAAATCTATTATGATGCTTTTACTGGCACAAAAACCCATAGGCCTCAATTAGATGCCTTATTGGAGAAATTAGAGGCTGGTGACACAATCGCTATTACAAAATTAGATAGAATAGTTAGAAGTGCATCACAAGGAATTGAACTGATACAATCCTTACTGGATAAAGGAGTAAAGGTATATGTTCTTAATATGGGTTTAATGGATAATTCGCCTACGGGTAGGCTAATTAGAAATGTAATGCTTGCTTTCGCTGAATTTGAGCGTGATATGATTGTAGAAAGAACGCAAGAAGGAAAAGCTATAGCGAAAAAAGACGAAGAATTTATAGAAGGGCGTCCAAAGAAATTTAGCCCAGCTCAAATTGAGCATGCCCTAAGGTTGCTTGATAAATACAGCTATAAGCAAGTTGAATCAATGACAGGCATAAGCAAGAGTACGCTAATTCGCGAAAGAAGGAGGCAGAAAGATTATAATATATAATACATACATTAAAATAGCATTAGAAGTTGCTGTGAAAGAATATAAGTGATGGCGAGAGCAAGACAGCAATGTCTAGCTATTATTGGAAGTTAAATATACACAAGTGAAGGATTATTCTTAATTAGTGATTTTATTATAAGAATTTGATATTATATAAGAGTGCCTATATATACATAATAAAACACTTGTGGAGGAGTTATGGCTAATTTATCACAGATTAAAAGAGAACAGATGATAGCATTCTTAGAAAAGCTAAAGAAACAGCACAATGATGATGAATCTCTTATTGCATTTAATCAG
>Ga0256404_1000235_pt1 | contig 141131 bp, 122 predicted proteins | sample RumenRJG_01DNA_FD_185990 | JGI IMG/M metagenome (GOLD analysis project Ga0256404, IMG submission 185990) | Bovine rumen microbial communities from Lethbridge, Alberta, Canada - RJG_01 | ecosystem: Host-associated > Mammals > Digestive system > Stomach > Rumen | place: Canada: Alberta... | reverse complement strand
TTATCCTTATCTCTATAGGTCTTATAGGTGCTTGGCAATACGAACTGCGCATCCAATTTCGGCTTGTCTTTGGTAAACATATCAGCAAGCATAATTTCTACATCACCTTTCTTGTCAAGAATACGTTTCTGTGTGATATACTCAGGTGATGTGCCTTGCAATGATGCACGAACCTCGAAACGACCAAGGATCTTACCTACTTCGTCTTCAGGATTGGTTGCATTACCACCAACATTGCTTACCACCTCTTCAAGCGTCTGTTGTGCTGTACATGCTATCCATATCTTTGACTCACATACCTCGTCCAATCGTTTGACAAGAGATTGGAGCTGAAGCAAAAGGTCACGATGCTGGCCAATAAACTGACTTACCTCATCGACGAAGAACAGCAAACGGAAATTCCTGTTGTTCTTTGCCTCAATGTATTCCTTCATTTCAGCAGCGAATGACTCAACGGACACATTGACATCATTGTTGACAATCTTTGTCCTAATAACATCGGTTGCCAGTGCAGGGTCAACTTCTTTGGCCATTTGAAGAGCCAAATCAAGTCTTCCGGCTGCAAAACGGGAAATATTACGTTCCCAATCATAGCCTTTGCTCTTGACATATTCCTTGAACTCTTGGAACTTTCCATCGTCATCCAAAGCTTTCTCCAGATATTGAGCCATAGCAAGGTTGAAGGAGTTGTAACCACGTCGAGCATTAAACTGGTTCCAGAAAATAGTCGTGAAAGCGGTTGCTTGATTGGCATTTGCATCGTGTACGTCGCCGATGTTAAACAGAATCATTTCGACATCTGCCTTATTCACATACCAGTTCTGCAAAGCCTTGATTTCACTTAAAGACACACCTTCCTGGTCAAGAACAGAGGTGTCTTGATCGCTGTGCATCATTTCCTGCGTTGCCTCATAGAAACGTTCAAAGGCCAAATCGCGATGGATTCCGATATTTGAAAGACAGTAGCCTGCATATTTCAGGAAATGTGATTTACCTGAGCCGAAGTAACCATTAATCCAGATACCTACATGACTACCTTGGTTGTCCTTGACATTCTGCAAAATCTTGTAGAGATTTGCAATCAGTTCTGGAGTGAAGACGTACTCCGTAATTTCGGTTAATACGGTGTCATCACTGAGGTCGGAAGCAGATACGGCAGGATTTACCTTGCGTTCAAGCCCTTTTTCGTATAAATCTTTGAATTTCATATTGAGGTGGTTTTATTTGTTTACTAACAATATTGCACGGTAGGTATGAGCATCCTCCAAAGTGTCAAACAATGAGAATGAGTTACCTTCCTGATGACCAGGATAGAAGAGGATGATACGATACCTGCTTGGATCGTTATATTTCTCATAACGGGTCAGGAATACGTTTGTCCGCATATACGGGAACATCTTGCCTATACCATGAATGAACACGTATGGCTTGTTGTAACCGTCGTTGGTGGCCATATGCTCCTCAATCTTGTCGCTTACAAAATGGATGAAATTGTCTGAATTGGCCTCAGAGGTTAGTTCCTGAGTTACCATGTCCGGATGGGTCTTATCACCCTCAAACGTGTCGTCGAGCAATGAGGTGTCGCCAAACTTCTCATTGCTGAGATATTCACAGAACACCTTGAAGAGGTCAAGCTCCAGAGCGTTCACAAAATTGGTGGGACGCTCCAGCTTCTCTTTGAACTCCTGTATCTGCCGACGCATTTCATATTCCTTGCTGGCAGGGTACTGATAGATGTAATAGTTGTAAAATATGTTACCGCTCTTCTCATCCAGAAATTGTGGAGAGCAGAGGTAATTGTACAACTCTTCTATGGTCATTCTCTTCATATTAACTTCGATTTGATGTCGTTAATCTCGTATGGATATAACAGGCAAGCTTCCAAGAACCACTCCTCACCAGAACGGAAATAGTATTCCAATTCTGATTCATCAGGGTGAATAGCCTGTAGTTCATTAGTCTTGTCTGTCAACAGTCCGGCCTGTCTCAGTATCGTAAGGTACTGGCTTGCGCAGCGGTCTTTAGTGTTCTCAGACCAACTGTCAACAAACTCGTCATGGGCAGCAATCTCGTTCAGTTCCATCATAATGTCAGACTTGGCAAGCTGGTGACGTGCTGAGTTCCATTGCTTCATAGTAACATTGAAATGAAAATCGAAGACGAGCTTATAGGTCTTCAGAATGGCATAGAACAATCCTGCACGTTGTCCAGTTTCACTCCATCCCTGCCATGTCTGCCAAAAGTGGATGGGAACCGATGCAAAGCGGCGTTTAAACTCCAAGACAAATGTCCTGCGAGCTTTTCTTGAATTGATTTGTAGAATTTGGTTGTTCTCAATCTCTTCTTTTAACTGTTCTTCTGAATCAGCAGACAATAAGACGGGTAGGATGCGCTGGAACTCATAGTAGAGGAATGCACATCCTGTTATTGCTGCTGTATATGGACTATTATTCTTATTCATATTCTAAGTTTGCGCGGCAAATTTACAGTCCATGAGTGCAGTCTTTCTGCACAGACATGTATTTTTGCAGATTTTTACCTATTTTTTCTTTGAATTCCTGTCTCAGTGATTCTGGAGCAAGAACTTCGACGTGTGGAAAGTAAGAGAAGATGACTGATTCAAGCTCTTTGTTAGGTCGAACCTCAATTTGAAGAATGCAGTCATCTTCGCTAATAATTTTCTGACTGTGATGGATTGGCTTTGATGCAGCATATGGGAAACGCTCTGCGTCAAATTTAAGTACCACAGTTTCTTTTTCTACGAAATCTTCTGGTATAGTCACGCCTACAACATCATCAAAATGCTTTGTGAAATCGATGGTCGTATTTGGTATGAAAGGCACATTTGAGATAGAGAACTTTACAATACGGTCAAGCGGTCTATTGGCAATCCTATCTCCAAGAGGCGTTTGTTCAAGTCCAAACAAGAACCAACGGTTATTGTATTGTTTGACGTGATAGGGGTGGATGACCACATTGGTCTCTTTTCCATTGTACGTCCTATACAGAAGATTCAGAGGTTGATGGTTGATGGCACTGTCAATGAGTTTTGAAAGGAACTCCAGTCCACGTAGTTGGTCATTTTGCTCGAAGGCTACGATGTGTTCCCGATTAGTCTTGATGCCAAAGCGAAATTCGAGGTTCGATATAACTTCCTCCAGCCATCTGTTTGCACCTCCACGGTAACGACCAAGCATGTCTATCGTAGAGCTGAGCTTGGTGATTTCCTCTACTGTAAGTTCATTGTTGAAGATAGAGAAAGATAGGTCTGAATAATGATAATAGCACTTTTTGCCATCAAAAGGAACGGCCTCTATAGGGGCATCGTATGCCACCCGGTCACGCATATACTTGATGTCATCACGTATTTGACGTATGCTAACTTCTGAACCGTACATGTCATAAAGGGCTTCGTTGACGGAATCAACGAGGTCTTCAATAGTGTACTTACGATGAAGGTTGCTGAAACAACGGTCAAGTATCTGATACCTTAACAGGGCGTTCTTGTTTGTAGGCATAAGCTATCGGTCTTCTTTCATTCAACATTCGGTTGAGTTCGTACTAAGTCATTTATCTCACATTTCAAGCATCGAGCAATCTCAATCAGATTCTCTAAGCTGGGCTGAGAGGTGTTTGTCACCCATTTGGAAACGGTGGCAGGGTCTTTGCCTAACATTTCAGCAAGTTCCTTGTTAGACACCATGCGCTCGGCAAGCATCACTTTAATCCTGTTTAGAGGCTTGGAATTATCCATAATTACACATTATTAAATTAAATACTACCTGCAAAAATATTGTTTTTTTCGCAAAATCCACGATGAATACACAAAAAAAGCATATTATTCATTAAAAAAAAGATGATTTCACCAATTTTATCATCTGGTTTTTGTATTTTTGCAATCGTTGGATGCTATTGTGCTTCACATTTCGTTTTTTTATTGTCTGTGCAGATACGTCGCACTTTCAAAGTCTAAATTTGCGGTCAAGTTCGCTCTCCATAATGAATGATAATATGACAGAAGAAGAAAAAAGTAAGCTCGTAGATGCTGTTAATTGTAAGTATCCTCACAATAACTGTAAATAGTAATAGAAAAGTATACCACCATAATAATTGAAAAGTATATCAGTCAATCAGAGTTTCTGCGTTAAATTAGCGCCTTATTTGAGTTGCTAATTAAGCGCAAAGAGTATAAAACATGATTGACATGTAGATAATGATCAAATTCTTCATTACTATCAACCATAGAAACACTATTCATCACTCTTTCCATCTAACATCCCTCTCACCTCTTTGTCAAAGTCGGAATCTATTTGCTGTGTAGGGTTGAAAAGTTTGTATTCTTCCTCTGCTTTGCGGTCAGCCTGCTCACGACTAATCCTTCCTTTATCAGGCAAAAGAGCGTATCTCCTGAAAGTCAGGAACTCGTTGACAGAGGCTGAAAACTGCGCCATGCTAAAGGCGTTTTCACGCTCTATCAAGTCCTCGATATAATCGAAATAACCAGACACGGCACGTTCCAGACGGCGAATCTCCTTCTCGGGCAGATAGTTTTTGGCAACCTTCGTGTCGCTAAGCAGCACTCGGCCATCGGGCGCATTCTTCCACGTTTGCAAACCCATGTGGTCTTTTGTATGGTCGGCACGGGTGTAGATAATCTCAGGAGCTGTCTGACCAGTAATGGCGTAGTGGAAACGGTTCTGCACCATTTGAAAGAACTCGCGAGTAGTGGGTGAATTACGGTCGTAGTCAAACGAGCACTCTGCATAGATGTCGGTGATCTGCTGCCAGATGCGGCGCTCGCTGGCACGAATGCTGCGTACCTTCTCCAGAAGTTCACGAAAGTAGTCCTTGCCAAACACCGCATTGCCTTGCTTCAAGCGATCCTCGTCCAATACAAAGCCCTTCTTGATGAACTCCTTGAGTACCGACGTTGCCCATTGACGGAACTTGGTAGCACGAGCTGAAGAGACACGATAGCCTACAGCAATTATAGCATCGAGAGAATAGAAAGAAGTGAGGTAGTCTTTACCGTCAGAAGCAGTTATTTCCATTTTGGAAACAACTGAACTATCAGTCAATTCTCCTTCTTCAAAAATATTCTTCAGGTGCTTGCTAATGGCAGGTATCCCCACGTCAAACAGTTGTGCCATAGCCTTCTGTGTAGCCCAAATTGTCTCGTCCTTGATAACCACCTGCACCTTGCCTTCCTCGTCGGGCAGCTGATATAATATGAATTGTATCTCGTTGTTCATCTTTTTCTTTTGTATCTTCCTTCTATTCTTTGTTACATTTTTACAAACCCACAAAAATGTTCAATTGTGTTTTCTTGAATTCTTCTATCTCTTTGCTGATGTTTTGGATGTGCTCTTTAATCATAAACTCACGGAATGGCTCGAGCGATTCCTGTTCTCGGGAATCAATCAAGGCTTGGATATATTCGGCCTTATCCTCTTTGATGATTTTTACAGGCACCAATCCAAATTCGTATTGAAGATGATTCATTACGAGGCGGGACATACGCCCATTGCCATCTACCCAAGGATGAATTGTCACCAACTGATAGTGAGCATCAAAACTTAGCAGATACTTAGCAATAATGTCATCAAGGCTTGACAGTTCATTCCTTCTCTGATTAAGTTGTTTACAGAACTCTTCCAACTTTGCTGGCACCTTCTGATAATTCATGTATGAATGTCCACTAGTGCCAGCTGTTACACCTACCAAACGGAGGTCACCCTTTGAAGCATCGAAAGAACCTTGTGCCGTGTTATAGGAGGCACCAGTATTCTTCATTATAAGTGCAGATAGGCTTTTGAGCATTTCCACAGAGAAATCTTCGTGCTGATGTGCTAATCGCATGGAATGTTCGTATGCAGCTTTCAGGTCGAGGTTCATCATTTGCTCTTGTAGGCTACGGCCCTTTGCGGTGATGCCCTCGTCGAACAGCAACTGGTTCTCAATCTCTGTAACTGTGCTACCCTCGATGGCAGTAGAGTGGGTAATGATGGAGTACAGATAGAACTTCTGGTAGTCTATCTGCTCCGTTATGCCCAGCTCCTTGTACTGCTGTAGCAATCGCAATAATATGTCTTTATTCTCTTGATGCATGTGTTTCTATCATCTTTCGATCGTATCTTGAATCACTGCATCTGCTTCACCAGCCAGTTCATCGATGAACCTTCGGCATAGTCATTCAAGAGAGGTACCCAACTGAAATGGGATAACATAGCAGGCACATTCCATTTAGCCAAGTCTTCATCAGAGTAGATGAGCATCTTGTCTTGGGTAGCACCCAAACGTTTGCGAGCCTCGGTATATGCGTAAGTGCTTGCCACTTTGCAGGTTCTGTCACTTGCTGCATGAACAAAGAACATAGGCAACTTTACAAATGCCTCAATATCCATAGGACTCAGCACCATATTAGTGCCATCCCACTTATACACAGCCTTATCGCTCTTCCAAACTTTCTCAACATCATCAGTAAATTGTCCAGGATATTTCTCCTCTACTTGATGAATAGGTACGATGGGATCCATAGCACAGCAAGGGATAGCTGCTTTAAAACGGTCGGCAAACTGCATCATGAAGCGCATGGTGCAACCGCCACCAGACGAAGCACCTGCACAGAACAACTTGCTGCCATCCACTTTGCCCTCAGCAATCAGTTGGTCGATAAATGCCATTTGCAAAGCATTGTTGCGGTCAATCAACTCAATCTTCTCAGGATAGAGCGATGCGCTATAGGTGTAGTTGGGGTTGGCTATAGCAAACACCAGAGCTGCACAAGGAATACCCTGTTTAGCCAAAGATACCAGACAACGGTTGGCTGTTGCCACTGTCATCATGTCCTTGTTGTACTCGCCACCACCAATCTGCCAAACCATCAGAGGTACATTAGGAATTACATTGCCATCTTTGTCTTTGGGCAGGTGCAACATATACTCGCGAGTAAGACCTGCAAAGGTAAAACTACCTTTGATACAGTCGTCCAACACGTCAATCTTTTCGCCAGCTACCATATCAGGTGTTACATTCAGTGCCGAGTCAATGGCACAATGCAGTTCCCAAGGAATGATATTTCTGAAATCTTCCCTTCTGCCTGCTTTGCTGAAAGGAGTAGCTTCGATGCGAAGCACGTTCTTGTCAGTACTTACCACAATGCCATCATCCTCGTACTCCTCATACATCTTGCCTGTGGCAGGGTTCATATAACCGCCAGGAACATTGTTCACCAGGTCGAAATCAGCAGCTGTCAATCCTTTGATAGAACGAGGGTTGGCTACTGTGATTTCAATGGCATTCACCAACATACCAAAATCACCTACTTCGGTGCATATCTCTACCTTCTCTACATCGGCAGAAGGTTTTGAACCGCATGCTGCCATCAGCAATGCTGTTCCAATTAATAAAACTTTACGCATAGTTGTCATTAATGATTTATAAATGCACAAATATACAAACTATTATTTGTATTTCCCTCAATTTCCACTATTTTTGCAATAAAAAATATAGGACTATGAGAAAAGGACTAATAGCAACTTTGTTGAGCTTTATGGCTATGATGGGCTATGCCCAACAAGGTTTTCAAAACCGTATCTATGATTATCTGGAAAACACTGATGTGTTTGAGCAGGGGCAGGAGGAAGGACATGCATACTTTATTCCAAAAAGCAGTTTTTCGCTCAATGGCAAGTGGAAATTCTTTTTCGCTGATGTGCCAGAGAACATCCCCGAGCAATTCTATCAAACCAATTTTAATGACAGCAAATGGGACCTGATTGACGTACCTTCCAATTGGGAGATGCAGGGCTATGGTGATAAACTGTTCCGTAATGTCCACGCACCTTTCAAGGCCAATCCACCCCATGTGCCTCGTGAGTATAACCCCACAGGTGCTTATCGTACTTCGTTCAATTTGCCTGATGACTGGAGTGGCAAGCAGGTATTCCTTCGCTTTGAGAAGGTGGCTTCTGCTTCATTCGTTTGGGTGAATGGACAAGAGGTGGGCTATAACGAAGGTGCTCAGGAACCTGCAGAATATGACATTACTTCTTATCTGAAAAAAGGCAAGAATACAGTAGCTGTGATGGTGACTAAATATAGCGACGGTTATTACCTGGAAGGACAAGACTACTGGCGACTGGCGGGTATCTTCGATAATGTATGGGTGATGGCTACTCCCAAAACTCGTTTGATGGATTGGCAGGTAATAACTGATTTAGACGAGAACTATCGTGATGCAGATTTGCAAATAAAGGCCTTTGTGAAAAACTATGGGGCCTCTATGAACGGTTTACAGGTAAAGGCGATGGTCACTGATAAGAACGGACAGCAGGTGGCTGTGATGCAAGGGGCTGTGCCAGAAGTTGCTGAACAACAGATAGCTGAGGTGTCTTTCAATAATCATGTGACCAATCCGTTGAAGTGGACATCTGAAACACCAAATCTATATGCTTTGAACTTGCAGCTGTTGCAAAATGGGCAAGTGATTGACGAGATAAATACTCGCATAGGTTTCAAGGAAACAAAGATTATTGGCGAAACCTTCTATCTTAATGGTGTGCCGTTGAAGGTGAATGCACAAAATAGTCACATGCAGCATCCCTTGATGGGACATGCTATGACAGAGGAGGTGATTCGCAAAGACTTTGAGATACTGAAACAATTTAATTTCAACGCAGTGCGTACTTCCCATTATCCACCTGTGAACAAATACTTGGAATTAGCTGATGAATATGGTTTGTTCATTATTGATGAAACAGGCGATGAGGCCCATGCTACTGAACAGGTGTCGGCCGATGATAAATACTTAGGCATGTATCAGGAACGTGTGCGCCGTATGGTGCTCAGGGACCGTAATCATCCTTGTGTGCTGTTTTGGAGTGCCGGCAATGAAAGTGGTGAGGGGCATCTAATAGGCGAGGTCATCAAAGAGGGAAAAAAATATGATCCCACCCGTTCTTGGATGTATGGTGGCAATGCTTATAGTCATCCGGCAGAAGAAATCATTGGTCCTCGTTATCCTTCGCCTGAAGAACTTGACCTGCAGGTAGGTCAGCATGGTGATGGCGATATTCGTCCTTCATTTATGGACGAATACCTCTCTGTGGCAGGAAATGGAGGTGGAGGATTAGATGATTTTTGGCGAGTGATTTACAACCATCCTAGAACGATGGGTGGTGCTATCTGGGATTTTGTCAGTCCTGGTTTACTAGAACCTGTTCGTTTGCTACAGGATGATTCTCCTTTCCACACCCCTGCACATCTGATGGGCAATGCTAAGTTGGTGAAAGGAAAGAATGGCACAGTACTTGACCTCAACGGTCACGACCAGTGGGTAGAGGTGTATCGTGCAGATAATGTGGAAATCAGCTCCGACCAACTAACTATAACTATGCAGGTGTATCCTCGTAAGCTCATCAGTAGTTGTGGATCTTTCATCACCAAGGGTAGCAAACAACTGGGTATCCAGCAAGAAGGCAAGGAAAATATCACTTTCTATATTTATACCGATAAGCAATATAAGGCTACGGGCAAGTTGCCAGCCAACTGGGAAAATAACTGGCATCAGCTCTATGCAGTATATGACGGTGCCCAGATCCGTTTGTTTATTGATGGGCAAGAAGTGGCTAATGCTGAGGCTAAGGGTAATATTAGAAACCTGCCTATGCCGCTGAACATAGGACGTAATGAAGAAACTCACGGACAAGAAACGGATGTGTATATCTGCGATGCTCAAATTGATAAAGTAGGGGTATTTAACCAAGCACTTCAACCTGATGAACTCACTCCAGATAAATCAGTGCTTTGGCTTGATTTTGAGAGTGAGACTAATAAGGGTACTTTCTTTAGCTATGGAATAGGAGCCAGAACATACGGCAGCATTTGGCCTGACCGTACCCCACAACCTGAGATGTGGCAGATGAAGAAGACAGTACAGCCTTTGAGCTTTAGTATGCTAGATGCAGCCCAGGGATTGGTTGAGGTGTGGAACCGTAATCATTTCCTTCCTGCCTCTCACTATGACAATACTTGGCAGATTGAGTGTGAAGGACAGATTGTGGCAAGTGGGGCACTTGAAATTCATACAGCAGCCTTGCAGAAAGAGGTGGTGAAGGTGCCATATAGCTTGAGCAATATTGATTTAGGTAAAGAGTATTTCCTGCGTATCAGTTCTAAGCTGAAGCAAGATGAACTGTGGGCAAAGAAGGGATTTGAGGTAAGTTGGGACCAGTTGCCACTGAATAAAGTGTCAGCGATCACTTCTCAACGCAACGATAGCAGAGCAAAACTCAATATTATGCAGTCAGCCGAAGGTTACACTATCACCGGTTCAGGCTTTGCATATCGCTTCAACAAAGATGGTCAGTTGTGCTCTATTGTGAAGGAAGGTAAGGAGCTATTGAAGTCACCTTTGCAACTGAATGTATGGCGTGCACCGCTTGCTAATGAGCAAGACCAATGGAATTCTTGGCGTGCGTTGGGTCGGGACATGCTAACTTCGGTTTATGGCATGCAACTCGCTACAGTGTATTATCAGGCCAACCTTGATCATTTAACCTATACCCCTTTGCAAATAGAGGCTCAGTTGGTGGATGGAAATGCTTATGTAAGGGTGAGGGATTTCGTGCAGTTTGGCTCACCTACAATGGCTCGTCAAGATAGCTACATCTTTGGTGCGCAGTATAATGGCTATGAAGAGAGTTACTTGTATGTCATTCATCTAGACGGTAACGTTACTTTAACTCACGAACTGACACCACAGGGCTCTATGCCGATGTGGTTGCCTCGCATAGGTTTGACATTTACACTGGATAAATCGTTACAGCAAGTGGATTATTACGGTAGGGGACCTCAAGAGAACTATCCTGACCGCAAGACGGGATATGCCGTTGGTCAATATCATAATACAGTTGATGGTATGTATGAACCTTACCTTATTCCGCAAGATAATGGTTTGCGTACCGATAATCGTGAAATGAAGCTTTCTGATGCGCAGGGTAGAGGCATTGAGGTAAGCATGAACGAGTTGTTCAATTTCAACGTTTCTAACTACAGTACAGAGAACTTGACTAAGGCTGTTTACCAATATCAGTTACAGAAACAGGATGGTGTTACACTGAATTTGGATTATGCCACCAGCGGTGTGGGTTGTACGGCACGTGGTATCTTCCCTGCATACCGAGCTTTGCCTACAGCCTATAAACGGGTAATTAACATAAAACTAAATTGATAATGAATAAAACGATAATGATGCTGGCGATGGCAGGATTGATGACGGCATGCCAGCAAGGACCAAAAGTGACTGAGTGGGTAACTACTTCATACGAAACCCCTTGGCAAGTAAATGCTTTGGCTAAGGTAACTAATGTCGTGAACGACTCTTTGGTGATAATTGATACCCAGAAAACTCTTCAAACTGTTGAGGGTTTCGGAACTTGTTTTAATGAATTAGGATGGAATTCTTTAAGCCAGTTGAGTTATGATGAAATACAAGACATCATGCGCGAGCTTTTTGAACCAGGCAAGGGAGCTAATCTTACGATGGGACGTATGCCTTTGGGTGCCAATGATTTCAGTTTGGACTATTATAGCTATGATGAAACCGATGGAGATTTCGACCTGAAGGATTTCAGCATTGATCACGATCGTCAGACATTGTTGCCTTTCGTAAAGGCTGCGTTGTCTGTTCAACCTCATATCAAGATGTTTGCTTCTCCTTGGTGCCCTCCTGCTTGGATGAAATACAACAAGCACTATGCCTGCAATTCAACAGCTGCTATCCGTAAGATGGTAGAGGAACGCATGGCTCAATTGCCCGACAGTGTGCGTCATCGTATGGGTGGTAACTCAGGCATTTTAGGGTGGTTGAGCGTTGACAACGGTCTTCCTATCGACAAGGTGATTCCTGAGGGTGAGGATGCATTTATTCAGGAACCTCGTTATTTAGATGCCTATGCCCGCTATTTTGGCAAGTTTATTGACGCCTATCGAGGCGAAGGCGTTGTATTCCAAACTGTAATGCCCCAGAATGAGTTCAACTCTTCTCAGCCTTATCCTGCTTGTGTGTGGAAACCCGAGAGTTTGGCAGACTTTATTGGTAATTACCTTGGTCCTGAGATGGAGAAACGAGGTGTCCAGGTGTATTATGGCACCATTGAACGCGCCAACTTAGACTTGAGCCATACGGTATTGAATCATCCGACAGCAAGTAAATACATCAGTGGGTTGGGATTCCAATGGGCTGGTAAGGATGCTCTGCCTGCTTTACATGCTGAATATCCGAATTTGCCTTGCTACCAAACAGAACAGGAGTGTGGTGATGGCAAGAACGATTGGGCAGGAGCTATGCATTCATGGGACTTGATGAAACACTATTTCAAGTATGGCGTGCAGGCCTATTTCTATTGGAACACCTCACTGCTTGAGGGTGGGGTAAGCCATTGGGGCTGGAGCCAGAATAGTCTGGTAACAGTGAATAAGGATAATAAGACTTTCCGTTATACTCCAGAATACTACGTTTTGAAACATGCCAGTCACTATGTGTTGCCAGGAGCTAAACTGTTGGATTTGTCAGGCACTTATGCTGACGCTATGGCTTTTGTCAACACTGATGGTAGTGTGGTTGCTTTGGTGGGCAATCAAACTGATCATGAGCAGGATGTTACATTACAGCTGAACGGGGTGAACCAAACGGTAACATTGGCTCCAAACACCCTGAATACAGTTGTTCTGAAGTAATAATAACACCCCAATATTACCCCTCTACATTGGAGGGGTACGAGGGTGTTAGAGTATGTAGAAGAAATATGAAATGATATACATCAACGATAAAATATACGACTTCGACTTGCAAGTGGCGTTGGCAGAGTTGTCTGGGCAGCGTCGTGAGCAAGCTTTGAAATTTAAACACGAGTTAGGGCAGCGCACTTGTGTTGCTGCCTATCTCTTGTTATGCGAAGGATTACAAAAGGAATACGGCATCATTGAGAAGCCTGTCTTCGAATATGGTGAACACGGTAAGCCGTTCCTCGTTGGTTATCCCCATATTCACTTCAATCTTAGTCATTGCCGTGAGGCGGTTATCTGCATCCTGTCAGATCAGCCTGTGGGCATTGACATCGAGTCAATCCATACATTTAAGCAACCACTGGTGGATTACACTATGAATGAAGACGAGGCGCACCAGATAGAGCAGGCAGAAAGTCCCGAACTGGAATTCATAAAGCTTTGGACACAGAAAGAGGCAGTGCTGAAGCTTACTGGCGAGGGCATCAGTCGGGATTTAAAATCTGTGTTATTGAATCCGCCTGCATCGCTCACTACCATTGTCAGCTCAGATATCCGCTACGTTTATAGCTACTGCTTCAATTCGTAGTTAGAAATATTACTCCGAAAATTAGTAGTTACCATTCTTATCATCTACCCAACGCTTTTTTAGTAACCAAGCAGCCATTTTGGGACGGCGATCTTGGGTGAAGACACCCTTGAGATTCATACCTCGGACACGCATCAGCGCCTGACTAGTTCGGAAATCAGCAAAAGCCCAGATCATCATGCCCTTTACATATGGTTTGGTATTGGCAATATCCAAGTAGGCGTTAATCATCTTCTGCTGGTACTCTTCTGAGAACATTTCATCCTCATTGGCGTGCTGACCAGCTATAGCATCAGCTCCAAATTCGGTCACAACAATAGGTTTATGCAATTCATTATGCAGTTTGTCGAGTTCACCACTGAAATATCGTTCTGCCATTGGGAAATTACCGATATTGGTGTACCAGCCATAATAGCGATTGATGGTAATAAGATCACAACACTCCATCCAGTCGGCAGGACCTCCCATCACTCCTACAAAAGTGGCCAGTCGGGTAGGGTCAAGTTGTTTGGCTTGGCGAACTAAATCACCCAAAAATTCTTTAGCAATGCGGTTTTCTTCTTCTGCTGCATCATTGGTGCCAGCCAGTACGTTGGAACCCAATGTCTTTGGAGAAGGTTCATTTGCCACACACCACATAATTACCGATGGATGGTTTTTGTCTCGGGTAATCATTTCTTGGAGCATCTTGTCGCAAACCTTTCGTCTGCGGTCAATGTCTTTCTGATCATCGTAAAATACGAGGCCTACCGACGGCATCTCGTCGATAATTAATATGCCTTGCTTGTCAGCTTCAGCATACACCGACTCGTCATAAGGATAATGGCTCGTTCTAAAGGCGTTGGCACCCAACCATTTCATCAGTGAGAAATCCTTCACCATTACAGGTTGTGCTACTCCTCTGCCATAGATGGGGAAATCTTCGTGCTTACCGAAACCTCGTATAATGATAGGCTTGCCGTTAAGGAGAATATCGTCGCCCTTTACTTCAATAGTCCTTATACCTGTTTGCAAAGTATAACTGTCAATAGGCTTTGCAGCATTGCCCAATTCTACAGTGACATCGTACAAATAAGGAGATTCAGGACTCCACAACTTCACTTGTGGAATGTGAATATCTACCTCTGTCTCATCGCCGTTGAAACGTATAGGTGCAGATACTTGTTTACCATCTTTTTCTGTCACCACTACTCTGCCGCTCGTAGCTTTCCCATGCTTTCTAACTTTGGCATGAATGATGCCTTCTGTATCTTGAAAGTTGGTTGTAAGTGTGATATCTATGAGATGAGCAGATTTAGGCACGCTATAGAGCCATACTGCCCGATGTAACCCGCTATATGGAAAGAAATCGTAGTTGGCATTAGGATAATTTTGGCTGGCCAAAGCACCGCCAGCTACGTTGCCTGGCACTCTGTCTGGAGACAGTTTGTTTTCCACCATTATGGTGATACGATTCTTCTCTCCCCATTTCACTTTATTGGTAATTGCGAAAGCAAAAGGAAGATGTCCGCCCTCATGTTGACCTAACGGCTGACCGTTAATCCATACTTTAGCAAAATATACGGCTGAGCCTATGCGCAAACCAATTTCGCTATCTTTCCAAGTTGAAGGTACAAAAGTCTCTGTCTCATACCAACTACAGCCCAGGTAGTTATGCTGCTGGTCAAGTTGGTCGTTCCAACTCCCAGGGACGGCTATTGACTGAGGTTCAGGTAAGCCATTAAACCATCCATTATTTTCGCCTTCATCTTTTGGATCTAGCTGGAAGTTCCATATACCACTCAAGTCAAGACGGTTGCGAACGGCATTCTGTTGCGGGTAGAGCGCAATAGCAGGGATATATGCTTCATTGAAATCGTCTGCCAAAGAAGGTGTAACGAACAAAAAAGTCAGCATGACAGCCAACAAACTATTTATAAATGTGTTTTTCATAATAATATTTAGATTAAAACAAAACTTTCTTATATGCTCCCCAAAACGACATAGTTAATTGTTCATAGTCAATATATCCTTCAATGTGTCAAAAATAACTTCCTCCTTTTCATAAGGATGGATTTGGAAATAAGGATCTCCAGTCAACATTGCAGAGAGTTGCGTTTTAGACTTGTTGTAGAAGATATGAATAGGTTTGCCTTGGTGCTCAGCATATGCCAACTCGTAGCCCACACCTAGTGACGGACAAGTACATTCGGCTATCACCACATCGCATTCACGTAGCCAGGCAGTATCTCGTTCATATATTAAAGCATCACGACTACGTCCTTGTTCTATGAGGTTCAGTGTTGAACTGCCTACATGCTCAGTCAGCACAGTATCAGTGAGTTGTATATACTCAATGATGCGGTGGTAGAGAGCTGCATCTACACGCCCTCCACGAATGGATCCTGCAAAATAAACCTTCTTATTCATATGTATGGAGTTAATCTTTGATGCGAAGATACTAATTTATTGGAAGAAAATACCTAACTTTGACACCAAAATCTGTACAAACAGACAATAATCGCTATTGCAAACCATGAGCGAAACCCAGAAAGGATTCATACAGTTGCATCTCAGTGTGTTGTTGGCAGGCTTTACAGGCTTGTTCGGACGTCTTATCACGTTGAATGAGGTAGATATTGTGTGGTACCGTATGCTGTTTACCAGCTGCATCTTGTTGGTGTTTACAGGACTGCCAAAACTTGAGTGGCGCAAGGTATTGCAGCTATGTGGTTGTGGTGCCTTGCTAGGCTTCCACTGGATATTGTTCTATGGTTCCATAAAAGCCTCCAATGTCTCTATTGGTGTTATCTGTTTTTCCACGATAGGCTTCTTCACAGCTTTTATTGAGCCGATGGTTTTCAAACGCAAACTCTCGTGGGTAGAGCTTTTCTTTTCGCTCATCACTGTAGCTGGTGTATTGTGCATCTTCTCGTTCGATGCCCGTTACCGCTACGGCATCATGATAGGCATTGTCTCTTCTGCTGTTTGTGCCCTTTATGCCATCTGCAACAAGAAAGCAAGTGTGGGCATACGAAGTAGGGATGTGTTGTTATATCAGATGGCAGGAGGACTTGTCATAGTGAGTCTGATCATACCCATCTATTTGTATTTCTTTCCGAGCAACCAACCTGTGATGGTGATCCCTGAGGGCTCTAACCTTTGGTTCATGCTCTGCCACGCCCTGTTCTGTACCGTAGGCATGTATCTCTTGCAGATCCAGGCTTTGAAACGACTTTCTGCCTTTACAGTCAACCTAACTTACAACCTTGAGCCTTGCTATACCATCATCTTAGCATTCCTTTTTTTTGGCGAAGGACGCGAAATCAACTTTTCTTTCTATCTTGGCATTGCCATGATTCTCCTCAGCGTCCTGCTGCAATCTTGGCGCTCTTGGAAATAAAAAAGGGGTGCACAATAGCACCCCTTTATATTATCTAAAGTAACTTTAGATTTCTACGGTAGCCTGCAAAGGCAGGTTGTCAGAAGAACCACCTACATAGATTACTGCCTTTCCACCCTCTACATTCCATGCGTGCTGGAACTCGTTCCAATGACGCAAACGATCCTTTGGAATGCTGATAGTTATCTTAGTAGTTTCACCAGCCTTCACAGCTGTACGCTTGAAGCCTTTCAGTTCATACTTAGGACGTTCTACCTTAGAGTCAGGACGACCGATATATACCTGAGACACTTCTTCTGCCTCCATGTTGCCTTGGTTAGCTAAGTCGAAAGTCACTTCAATGTTCTCGCCCTCTACCTTAGCAGCCAGGTTTGAATATTTGAATGGCACATATGACAGGCCATAGCCGAAAGCATACATTGGCTTCACGTTCTTGGTAGTGTACCAGCGATAGCCCACGAAGATACCCTCAGAATAGTCGGCATCAGCCTTACGAACTGCGAAGCGGTCGCGGTTAACGAGGTTCACGAATACATCGCCACCGCCCTGTTCCTTCTGAGGATAAACCCCAAGTGCGTAAGCTGGAGAGTCCTCCAACTTTCTTGGGAAAGTGAAAGGCAACTTACCTGAAGGAGCAATCTTGCCAGTCAGCACATCAGCTAAGGCGTTACCACCCTCGGTACCATTGAACCAGCTATATACCAAGCTCTTTGCGATAGGCTCTACCTCACGCAAGTCAACAGGAGCACCTGCCACCATTACAACTACTATATTTGGATTCACCTCAGCAATATCTTCCAATAAATCTTCCTGGTCGAATGGCAACTTGATAGTAGTACGGTCAGAACCTTCAGTTTCTACCTCACGGTTGTCACCACCGATAAACAATACCACGTCGGCACCTTTTACTGCCTTTAGGGCTTCCTTCTTCAGTTTCTCCATACGCTTCTCATATTCCTCCATAGCGTTTTCTGGAAGTTTCTGTCCCCAACGAGCCTGAGGAGCGGGTTCGTAACCACGAGCATAGCGAATCTTTGCCTTGCCTTTAAGTGCTTTCTGAAGGCCTTCCAACGGAGTTACTTCATAGAGTGTCTTCACACCAGCACCTACACCGCCTAATGCCATTGTACGAGTCGCATTGTCACCGATAACGGCGATGGTCTTTACCTTGTTGCTCAGAGGCAACAGGCCTTCGTTCTTCAGCAATACAATGCTCTTGGAAGCCACCTTGTAAGCAATGGCTTGAGTCTCTGGCTGAGAAGCCACCTTTTGATTAGCCTCATTAGCAGGTACTGGATTCACCGTCAAGCGAACACGCAAGATGTTGCGCACTCTTTGGTCAATCACATTCATAGGCACATCACCTCTGTTTACGGCAGCAATCAGAGAATCACCCAAATAGGTGCTGTTTGGCATTTCAACTTCCAAACCACCCATTACTGCGCCAACGGTAGAGTGGGTACCACCCCAGTCGCTGATAATCATGCCCTTGAAGCCCCACTCATTACGCAGGATGTTTTCCTGCAAGTTGAAGTTCTCAGAGCACCATTGACCCCAAATCTTGTTGTATGCAGCCATCATGCCCCATGCATTACCTTCCTTCACAGCCATTTCAAATGGGGTGAGGTAGATTTCACGCAAGGCACGCTCAGAGATGTTGGCATTGATGAAACCACGCATGTTCTCCTGACTGTTCACGGCAAAGTGCTTCAGACACACAGCCTCGTTCTGGTCTTGTGAACCCTTGGTATAGCCAGTGGCCAATATACCCGAAAGTAATGGGTCTTCACTCAGGTACTCGTAAGTACGGCCACCAGTAGGCAGACGTTGGATGTTCATCGCAGGACCTAAAATCATGTCCTTGCCACGCAGCTTAGCCTCAATTGCCATACCCTTGCCATACTCGTAGGCAATGCCTGGGCACCAGGTAGCGGCCAGTGCAGAGCCGGTAGGGAAGAAGGTAGCACGGTCGACATCCCAACCCAGTGGGGTCCAAGAGTGATCCTCCAACTCCTCACGGATACCGAAAGGACCGTCGGCATACTTCATGTCGGCAATGCCCAGTCTTTCAACACCTGCTGAAGAGAACATGGTCTTGCCATGCAGCATATTCACCTTCTCTTCCAGCGTCATATTTTTAATGATTTCCGTAATCTCAGCCTCATGTTGCAGAAGCGGATTCGTCTGTTGTGCTGAAACCACACCAAAAACCATTGATGCAGCCAGCAATAAGAATGACTTCTTCATTTTCTTAAATAATTATTATGGTTGTTTCTATTGTTCTACAAAGTTGGTAAACATTAGCGAGTTATGCAAGTGTTTTGACCGTTTTCTGCATTACTTCTGCACCGCTTTGGGTGTCCAGTTCTTGAAGAAGCGAAGCACCTTCTCTTTATCATAACCCTGTCCCTCTTCTAAGTAGCTGGAATCTTGATGGTGTAACACCTTGCCGTTCTCGTCGAGCACTACAAACACAGGAAATCCAAAGCGTTGCGGACTATTCAGCCTTTTTAGCATCTGGGCTGCACGTCTCGTCTTTTCCTCGCCTTCTGACTTTCTCGGGTTATAGTTTACGTGGATATACACAAAGTTGTCACTGATGGTCTGGGCTATCTCGCTGTCCTTTGTGATGAAGTCGGCAAATCGCAAGCACCACGGGCACCAATTGCCACCCACCTGGGCGATAACGAACTTGCCACTGGCCTTAGCCTCAGCCACCGCCTTGTCAATCTGCTCCAGCTGGTTGATTTCCTCGTCATACACTTTTTTTACTGTTGTCTGTGCCTGAGCTGTTAATGTCATCATGGCCATCAGCAGCATACTGATAATTGTCTTTTTCATTTTTTCTGTTATTAATTGTGTGTGCAAATATAATACTTTTCAGTTAACACATAACGCACCATTCATCATATTATTGTGCGGTTTATTTCATGAATCCGTGTTACTCACTATAGTTATGGTCAATTACAATGGTGGTTTCTTCTTCTGGCACCAGTGCTTTGATTTCATTTGTCAGCTGAGCAATCAGGGTTGTATCATCGTGTACGGAGATATCTGGCACCACGTCCACAGAGATGCGATGTTCATCCTCGAAGTAGTAGAACCCATGAACTTGCACAATCTCCTTATGCTTGGCCAGGGTCTGCATTACCATACTTTGTAGCTCAGCACGACGGTTACTACCCGTGGCAACGGCATAGATGCCAACGGTCATGATGATACCGTGACGTTCAAACATCTGCTCTGTAATACGACGAGTCAAGCCATGAATCTCGTGGGCATTCATCGTATCATAGACATTGATGTGCAGTGAACCAATCAGCACGTTGGGACCATAGTTGTGAAGGATAATATCATAGACGCCATGAACACCGTTGAAATCAGATACTTCTTTCTTGATGTCCTTTACCAGTTTATCTGATACCCTTGCACCCAGCAGTTCGTTGATAGGCGAAGCCAGCATATCGAAACCAGCTTTGATGATGATGATGGAAATCAATGCGCCCAGAATGCCATCGAGCGAGACGTGCCAGAGTAACATAATGCCTGCTGATACAAGTGTTGCCAGTGTGATGATGGCATCGAAAAGGGCATCAGAACCAGAGGCAATCAGTGCATCGCTCTTCAGTTGTTGTCCCTGACGCTTTACATATTGTCCCAATATTAGCTTCACCACAATAGCCACTGCGATGACAATCAGTGTTACGGTAGTATAATCTGGTTCCGTTGGCTCGATAATTTTCTTTACAGATTCAATGAGCGAGGTAACACCTGCCGATAAAACGATGACTGCGATGATGATGGCACTGAAATACTCGACGCGTCCGAAACCAAAAGGATGTTCACGGTCGGCAGGGCGCTCCGATAGTTTTGTACCAATAATGGTTATAACACTTGAAAGAGCATCACTCAGGTTATTCACTGCGTCCATAACAATAGCCACACTGCTGGCCAATATGCCCACTACAGCTTTGAATGCTGCCAACAGCACGTTAGCCACAATGCCTATGATACTGGTACGGATAATCTTTTGTGAACGGTTCATAAATAATTATTATTAAATTCTCTGCAAAGATACAGGATTTATTTCTTACACCAATCTTTTTGACGCTGCGACACCCCATAGGAGATACAGGGGACGAGGCTAAGGAGATATTTCTATCGTGATGGCCACCACATTAATAGTTGAGCAGATTGAGGGTGTGAACGGCTACGATGGCAGCTGTCTCAGTGCGCAAACGTGAAGGCCCCAAGCTAATGGGAGTAAAGCCTTTCGATAAAGCTAAACTTACTTCTTCTTCGCTGAAATCGCCTTCAGGACCGATCAGTACAACGGCATCTTCGCCTGGTACTAACACATCTCTCAACTCTTTCCGTTCATTTTTGTAGCAGTGGGCAATGAATTTCTGACCACTAAATGGCTGACTTACAAATTTGTTGAAGTCAGTCATGCCATGCAGGATGGGCAAACGGGCTTTCAGTGATTGCTTGATGGCAGATACCAGAATCTTCTCGATGCGCTCTGTCTTGATGACCTTACGCTCGGAATAGCGGCAATCGAGAAAGGTGATTTCGTCCAGACCTATCTCTGTGGCTTTCTCGGCTAACCACTCCATGCGGTCCATATTCTTGGTGGGTGCCACTGCCAGATGTATATGATTCTTCCATAAAGGAGTTTGTGGTTGCTTTTCTAGTATGTTTACCAAGCAGTGCTTCTTATCGCATACGCTGATTTCAGCCTTGTAGAAACATCCTTTACCATCGGTGAGCATCACCTCGTCACCTGGTTGCAAACGCAATACACGAATGGCGTGAGAGGCCTCTTCCTCTGGTAGGGCATTACTATGGTCAATATCGGGTGTAAAAAAAACGTGCATGACAGTAGGTTATTCGTTGCCTAATTGTTTGAGTCGGTCGCGTAATTCAGCAGCCTTCTCATATTCTTCATTCAGAATGGCCTCCTCGAGCTGTTGCTTCAAGGTATCAATGCCCGGGACTACTACTTTGATTTCCTTGAACTCTTCAAGGTCATCTTCCACTTTGATGACGCAATCCTGACCGATCAAAGCCTTCATCATCAGTTCTTTGTAAGTGAAGATGGGAGCACCCATTCGCACCGCTAGAGCAAGCGCATCGCTTGTACGGCTATCTACCCTCATTACGCCATAGTCTTTTTGAAAATACAAGTATGTGTAGTAGATGCCTTTCTCTACCTTGTAAATTACTACCCTCCACAGCTTGACTGCCATCGCATTGAGCACTCCTGCAAAGAGATCGTGCGTCATAGGACGGCTTTGTTGTATGCCTTTGGCACCCAGGTAGATGGAACGCCCTTCGAATGCCCCAATGACGATACTCAGTACGTCATTAGTGCCTACTGCCCTCATGGTTACCTTGCAGTTATTGAGGTCGTTGGGGATATTGGTAATACTTTCTAAAACCAACTGTATTTTCTCGTTTTTCATCATAGGCTATTACTCTGCTTTTTGTTCAGGTTTGAAATCGTATTTGAAAAAGATGGCAAACAGGATAGCGATGACCAGTGAGTATGCGGCAAAGATGTACCAAACACTGCTCCAGTCGCCTATCATCTTACCATCAATATTCTCGGTGAAGTAGTTAACTACATTTTGTGCACCCAAAGTACCCAGTGTGGCACCAATGCCATTAGTCATCAGCATAAACAAACCTTGTGCACTGCTTCTCATGCTTTTGTCGGTAAACTGGTTAACGAACAGCGAGCCAGACACGTTGAAGAAGTCGAATGCTACACCATAGACAATCATGGAGAGAATGAACATCCACACGCCACTGCCCGGATTACCTGCACCGAACAATCCAAAACGGAATACCCATGCAAGCATGGCCATCAGCATCACCTTCTTGATGCCCAAACGCTTCAGGAAGAAGGGGATGAGCAAGATACAAAGTGTTTCGGAACACTGAGACAATGATATCAACGCATTAGCGTGGTTGGCGCCAAAGGTGTTGGCAAATTCTGGTATATCTTGGAAACTGGTGATGAACGGATTGGCATAGCTGTTGCTCAGCTGCAATGCAACACCTAGCAACATCGAGAAGATGAAGAAGGTGGCCATTGTACGGTCTTTAAACAGACTGAATGCTCTCAGTCCTAAGGCATCTACCAGTGTCTTTTTACCTAACTTATTAATGGGGCATTCGGGCAAGGTCATAGAGAAGAAACCCAACAGGATGCCTAATACACCTGATACTACAAACTGCATATAGGTGGTTTGGTAACCTAAGATATCCACCAGTAACATGGTGCAAATAAAACCTATGGTGCCGAAGATACGGATGGGGGGGAAGGCGGTGATGGTGTCCATGCCTGCCTTTTCCAAAGCGTTGTACGCTACAGAGTATGAGAGTGAGAGCGATGGCATGTAGAATCCGATGCCCACCGTAAACAGACCTATCAGTACACCAAAGTTGACATCAGTGCCGGCCTGCATGGTATAGTAGGCCATACCCAGCAGGAAGCTGCTTGATATGAAATGACAGATACCCATCATCTTCTGTGCTGGTATCCATCGATCGGCTACAATACCTATCAAGGCAGGCATGAAGATACTGGTGATACCCTGCATGGCATAGAAAGCACCAATATGTGCACCTTGACCTGCGCTGGCCAAATAACTACCCATTGAGGTAAGATAAGCTCCCCACACGGCAAACTGCAGGAAGTTCATAATGATAAGTCTTAGTTTTAAATTCATCTTTGTCTGCTAATTTTATATATGGTGTAAAGGTAATGTTTTTTTTGGAAAAAAGGTAACAATAGAGACATAAAAAAAGAAGGGTATCTATCACAGACACCCAATCTTTATCAACCTTAAATCTAATACCATGAAAAACACAGTGCAAAAGTAGTCATTTCTATGTTATGTAACATATAAAATAGCAAAAATCGCACACAATTTAACACTATTTAATTTTTCACACATTGTATAGCACCAATTCATTGAGATTTTTGCTTTCTTGAAGTAGCTGTGAGGCTAAAAACCTCACCCTTACTCCACGTATAGCACCAATCCTTTGAGGTATTCGCCTTCGGGGTGATATATGTTTACAGGATGGTCGGCTGGTTGGGTAAGTTGGTGCAGGATGCTCACTTTACGACCAGATGCAGCGGCTGCTGTAAATACCGAAGTGCGGAACTGGTCTTTGTTGACTGCCTGTGAGCAGGAGAATGTGAACAGAATGCCTCCATGTTTGATTTTCTCGAATGCCTTGGCGTTGATTCGTCTGTAGCCTTGCAGAGCATTGCGCAACACATCACGATGCTTGGCAAAAGCAGGAGGGTCGAGGATGATAAGGTCGTATTTGTCTTTCTCCATCTCGTCGAGGAATTTGAAAGCGTCTTCTGCATAGGCATGATGCCTGCCATCATCAGTAAAGTTGAGTGCTACATTCTGTTTGGTCAGTTCGATGGCTTTGGCAGAGCTGTCCACGGAATCTACCCGTAACGCGCCCCCACGCAGCGCATACACAGAGAAACCACCTGTGTAGCAGAACATATTTAGTACGTTTCTTCCCTTTGAATACCGCTCCAGCAGCGAACGGTTCTCGCGTTGGTCAACAAAGAACCCCGTCTTCTGCCCTTTCAGCCAATCAATATGGAACTTCAAACCATATTCAGTGGCAATGTTCTCTTTGCTGCCTCCAATGAGGAAGCAATTTTCTTGTCCTAATTCTGCCTTGTAGGGAAGGGTGGTTTCCGACTTATAATAAATATGGTCTATCTTACCGTCCATTACCTTCATCAATGCTTGGGCTATCTCCATGCGTTGGAAATGCATACCAGCAGAATGTGCCTGCATCACGGCCGTACGTCCATAGATGTCGATGACAAGTCCTGAAAGGTTGTCGCCCTCGCCGTGCACCAGGCGATAGGTATTGTTGTCAGTACGTTGTGCAATGCCAATGGCTATTCGTTTGAGCCTAGCCTCTTCCAGGCGATGTTGCCAAAAATGATCATTAATGGTTTCTTGCTCATCGAATGTAAGCACTCGCACCATAATGCTACCTACTTGGTAGTGGCCTCTGGCAATGAATTCATGCTGTGAAGTGAACACTTCCACGATGTCACCTTCCTGCACATTACCTTCAATGCGACTAATAGCTCCTGAGAATACCCAGGGATGATAGCGCTTCAACGACTCTTCCTTGCCTGATTTCAGATAGACGTTACTCATATTGTGATATATTAATAATTTCTTGATTAACACCCTCATTAGGCTCTTGCTCTGGTACGATGATGAGCTCGTAATTGCCAGTAGCCTTCAATTCTTCCACCTTGTGGTAAATTTGAATGCATGCCCATGCATCGATGGCGGCATAATGCTGTTGCGGAATGGTCAGTTCATCGGCTTCCCAATTGGAAAGACGCTGTGATTTAGAAATCTTGTAACCAAACAGATTAGCGTAGATTTTTTGTAATGATTGATCATTGATGCCGATATCTTTCACCAGGGTTTGCAGCTCAATTACGTTCTTTGCCTCAAATGGTGCCCACTTATGCAGTTGGAGAAAGTCGTCTTTCAGCGAAATGCCCACTTTGGCTATATGGGGGGTCTCCAATAACTGGATAAGGGGTAAAGTCAAGCCAAACTTGTATAAGCGGAACAGATAGCAACGCTCGTCTGTAGCTACCTGCAGCAATGCTACCTTGTGGGATTCGCCTTTCTTGAAAGAAGGACGTGTTTCGGTATCGATGCCCAATAGAGGAAACTGATTGAGATATCTGACGGCAAAGTCTGCCTGTTGAGGCGTGTCGATGATAGATATTTGCCCTTGGTATTCTACTTTGGGCATCTCGTTAATTTCTTCTTTCGTTATTTTGTTTTTAATTATCATCTTCTCTGTGAGTATCATATTTTACCTCGTGCAAAGCCCTTAATGTGTTGACCAGCTTTTGTCCCCAATAAAGTTTGAAATTATCCTGACAAGTAGCCAATGCATTGTGCATGTTGCGGTTAACTCCTTGACGGAATACAAAAATGAAATCTTTGATGTCCTGATAGATATCGGCCAATCCTTCAGAGATATAACGGGTAATAGGCTGGTCACTGTATTTCATGTCTTCCACGAAAACATCGAGGTAATCGTCACGATCCCCCATAATATCTGCCAGTTTGGCATTCATCATGCTGTAGGTTTCTTCTGTTACGCAAGTTTCCAGTATATCGTCTTCGTCTATCAACTCCATTTCAGGCAGCAATAAGGCTTTTACATAGAGTAGGGGCAGGATTTTCAAAACGGTATCGATAAACTCTTCACGCTCCATACCTTCCACATTCTCTAAGAATTGGCAGTATTGAGCAGCTACCGTCACGAACTCCACGCTGTTGCGTTCGAATATCACCTTGCTTTCGCTTTGCATATCAATATCTTTATATAATTCGCAAAAATACTCATTTTTTTGCATATCGCCAAAGCTTACACATAAAAACAGTGGCGAAGCATCTGCCTCGCCACTATCATTAATATAGAGGAAAGAAATTACTCTTTCACTTCAGCACCCCAGTTGTTCTGAGCCAAACGCTTGTAGCTGTTGTAACGCCATTTTGCGTTGTCCTCAGCTGCCTGGAACAGTTCGTCAGCTTCAGCAGGATACTGCTTCATTACTGATGCATAGCGAACCTCACCCTTCAAGAAGTCCTTGAAACCTTCCCACTTAGGCTCCTTGCTATCCAAGGTGAATGGGTTCTTGCCTTCAGCTTCCAGAGCTGGATTGTAGCGCCACAAGTGCCAGTAGCCGCATTCAACAGCCTTGGCTTCCTCAGCTTGGCTCTTACCCATACCAGCTTTCAGACCATGATTGATACATGGAGCGTAAGCGATGATGAGTGATGGGCCTGGATATGCTTCAGCTTCACGCAGTGCTTTCAAAGTTTGGTTGTTGTCGGCACCCATAGCAATCTGAGCTACATATACATAGCCGTAAGTAGTAGCCATCAAGCCAAGGTCTTTCTTACGAACGCGCTTGCCAGCTGCAGCAAACTTAGCGATAGCACCGATTGGAGTAGCCTTAGATGACTGACCACCTGTGTTAGAATAAACCTCGGTATCAATGACGAGAATGTTAACATCCTTGCCAGAAGCAATAACGTGGTCGAGACCACCGTAACCAATATCGTAAGAAGCACCGTCACCACCGATAATCCACTGACTACGCTTTACAAGGTAGTTCTGGAACTCAGCGATTACTGCGCAATACTTGCACTTGTCTTTGTTCGCTTCTACCAAAGGAACAATCTGCTTGTACAACTCCTTAGTCTTAGCCGGGTCGTTCTGGTTATCAACCCAATCCTGGAACAAAGCCTTAGCTTCTGCCGGCACGTTCTCGTCAGCAATAGCGGCCAGCATTGTTTCTGTCAGACGCAGATGCATCTTCTCGTTTGCCAAGGTCATACCCAAACCGAACTCGCAGAAGTCTTCGAACAATGAGTTAGCCCATGCGGGTCCGTGACCTTCTGCATTGGTTGTATAAGGAGTAGATGGAACAGAACCTGAGTAGATTGAAGAGCAACCAGTAGCGTTAGCTACAATCTGACGGTCACCAAACAACTGGCTGATCAGTTTCACGTAAGGAGTCTCACCGCAACCTGAGCAAGCGCCAGAGAACTCAAACAAAGGAGTAGCAAACTGTGAGTTCTTAGGAGTCTGTTGGATATCGATCAGGTTCTGCTTACTTGTTACCTTCTTCACGCAATATTCCCAGTTAGCAGCTTCCTTCTTCATATCCTCAGCTTCTGGATCGAATGCTACCATCTTCAGTGCCTTCTCACCCTTCTTGCCTGGACAGACATCAGCACAGTTGCCGCATGCCAAGCAGTCAAGAACATCCACCTGGATGCGGAACTTCATGCCCTTGATCTGAGCAGGAGCCAGAACATCAATCTTAGCAGCATCTATGCCAGCAGCTTCGTCAGCATCCATTACGAATGGACGGATAGCAGCATGAGGACAAACAAATGCACACTTGTTACACTGGATACAGTTCTCAGAATTCCATACAGGGACGAAGTTAGCTACACCACGCTTCTCATACTTAGCAGTGCCGCTGTACCACGTACCGTCTTCAATACCCTTGAATGCAGATACTGGCAGCAGGTCGCCATCCTGAGCGTTGATAGGACGAACCACCTCATTGATGAATGCAGGGTCGTCGTTTACAGGCTTAGGATCGTCTGGCAAGTTAGCCCATGCTGGGTCAACGGTCAGAGTGTGGTACTCACCACCACGGTCAACAGCAGCGTAGTTCTTGTTCACCACATCCTCGCCCTTCTTAGCGTATGACTTCACGATGAACTTCTTCATCTGCTCGATAGCTAAGTCGATAGGAATTACCTCAGTAATACGGAAGAATGCACTCTGCAGAATGGTGTTGGTGCGGTTGCCCAAACCAATCTCCTGTGCAATCTTGGTAGCGTTGATATAATAAACGGTGATGTTGTTCTTTGCGAAATACCGCTTAACGCGGTTTGGCAAGTTAGCAGCCAGCTCTTCTGCATCCCAAACGGTGTTCAGCAGGAATGAACCATTCTTGCGAAGACCACGGGTTACATCGTACATGTGGAGGTATGCTTGAACGTGGCAAGCCACGAAGTTAGGTGTGTTTACATAGTAGGTTGAACGGATTGGAGAGTCGCCGAAACGCAGGTGAGAGCAGGTGAAACCACCTGACTTCTTTGAGTCGTATGCGAAGTATGCTTGACAGTGCTTGTTGGTGTTGTCACCAATAATCTTCACTGAGTTCTTGTTAGCACCTACGGTACCATCAGCACCCAAACCATAGAACTTAGCTTCGAACATGCCGTCACCACCCAGGGCGATCTCTTCTTCCTGTGGGAGAGAAGTGAAAGTAACATCATCCACGATACCTACTGTGAAATGATCCTTAGGCTGTGGCAATGCCAAGTTCTTGAATACTGCAATCATCTGAGCAGGGGTAGTGTCCTTTGAGCCCAAACCATAACGGCCTGCTACGATAACAGGTGCATCAGCAGCTCCGTAGAATGAATCCTTCACGTTCATGTAGAGAGGATCGCCAGCAGCTCCTGGTTCCTTGGTGCGGTCAAGTACGGCAATACGCTTAGCAGTCTTAGGCATAGCAGCCAACAGGTCTTTAGCTGACCATGGGTTGAACAGGTGAACAGCCACCAAACCAACCTTCTCACCTTGAGCACGCAGGTGGTCAACCACCTCACGGATACATTCGGTAACTGATCCCATAGCTACAATAACGCGCTCAGCTTCTGGGTCACCATAATAATCAAACAAGTGGTATGAGCGACCGGTAATTTTAGCGATTTCGTCCATATAGTGCTGAACAACAGCTGGAACGTTTGTATAGAAACCATTGCTTGCTTCACGGTGCTGGAAGAAATGGTCTGGGTTTTCAGCCATACCACGCATCACAGGCTTCATTGGGTTTAATGCCTTTTTGCGGAACTCTGCCAGAGCCTCTTTATCGATTAATGGAGCCAGATCTTCGTTCTCAATCTTCTCAATCTTCTGAATCTCATGAGAGGTACGGAAACCATCGAAGAAGTTCAAGAAAGGCAGACGAGCTGTCAAAGCAGAAAGATGAGCTACACCCGCAAGGTCCATCACCTCTTGTACTGAACCTTCTGCCAACATAGCGAATCCTGTCTGACGGCAAGCCATCACGTCCTGGTGGTCGCCAAAAATACACAGGGCATGAGAAGCCAGTGTACGAGCAGATACATGGAATACGCATGGGAGGTTTTCAGCTGCGATCTTATACATGTTAGGGATCATCAGCAATAAACCCTGTGAAGCTGTAAAAGTGGTGGTTAATGCACCAGCTTGCAGTGAACCGTGAACAGCACCTGCAGCACCACCTTCTGACTGCATCTCCTGAACACTTACGGTTTCGCCGAAAATGTTCTTTCTGCCAGCAGCAGCCCACTCATCCACATGCTCAGCCATAGTAGATGATGGAGTGATAGGGTAGATAGCAGCTACTTCGGTAAACATATACGCAATATGAGCAGCTGCTTCGTTTCCATCACAAGTAATGAATTTTTTCTCTTTAGCCATAATTTTAGTTTTTGTTTATTGATTGTATATTACTCGTTCGTTTAAGTTTAAGTTGCAAATGTAGCTCTTTTTTGCCTATTATCAAAGCGGAGTATGCAAAATATTAACTATCTTTATGACCGAAAATAACAATTGTAACTCATGAGGCTCTATATCTTTAATCCTGATACTGATCTGGCGTTGGCAAATGGTAAAGGCAACTATACCCCTACCCAAAAAGTGCGCCAGATGATTAACGACTTGGCATTATTGCCTTTATGGTTTGCCAAATCGGGTAGTTACGTGCTGGCTGACCAAGCAAGTAATCATGATTTTCTGGAAGAAATGAACAAGCTATTCAAATTAGATGTCGAGCTACTTACCGTTTCTAAACTTGGTTCTTTAAAGGGCTCAATAGAAATTTGTCCTTGGGGGTGGAACCAATCGTTTCGTAATATGCTTGGCAGAGCCGGAATAGACCCAAACAATCTGCCTGATGATGTGGAACTCGAAGCACATCGTCAACTTTCTCAACGTAAGGTGGTGAGTGAGTTGCTGCAATTGTTTGAAAATGAACCTGATTTCTGTGGCTTTTCACATAATCTGACAAATACCAAGGAATGTGATTTGTTTTTCAACCAAATGAAAGACCGAGGTGGGGTGGTATTCAAAGAACCTTGGTCAAGTAGTGGCAAAGGCTTGTTGTGGTGTCGTGATGAGTTCAATGTGAGAGACCGGAACTGGTGTAAGCGAGTAATAGGTGATGAAGGTTACGTCACTGCGATGCCTATTAATAATAAGGTACAAGATTTTGCGATGGAATTTTATGTGGGAGAAGCAACGGTTTCGTTCTTGGGCTATTCATTGTTTAATACTGACCATAAAGGTTTTTACAAAGGAAATGCTTTGTTGAGCAATGAGGAGATTGAACGTTTGCTCACTAAGTATGTGCCAAAAACGTTGTTGGATAGAACCTTGAAAATGGTGGGTGATTTTTTAACTCAAAAAGGCTACAAGGGTTGTGTCGGGGTAGATATGATGATCTGCCAAGAGGCAGGTGAAATGCTCATTCATCCTTGTGTGGAAATTAACTATCGTGCCACTATGGGTTATTTGGCTCGTGTTTTGAAAGACAACTTCCTCGCTGATGATGCACAAGGCTGGTTTATGATTCGTCATTTCCGCACACACGAAGAACTTGTGCGTTTTGCAGAGGGAAACAAAGTCAAATCGCCATTGCATATCCAGCAAAACAGAATATATAGTGGTTTCCTGCCTTTGGTCCCAGTGTTAAGCAGTACTCTCAACCTTGCATATATTGAAGTGTCATAAATGATAACCTTATTACTATATCTCCATTCTTAGATGTAGAAGCTACAGAATGGGATACGAGAACAATACTTCGGTTATAGCTTTATATAGAAGTCTTTCGTTAGTTGTCGATAGGTATCTGTATAATCGTTTTTACTGTCCATAAGAAAGATAGTTTGCATAGTCTTTTCTCCTGGATAATACAAGTCGTTTTCTTCCCCTCTCCAATAAGTGATAAAAACTCTACGACATCTCTTTCCAGGTTTGGTAAAGATGCGTGTCACGGCTTGTGGGAAGAAATGATGACGAGCTGCCATATCGTTGACAAAACTTTCTGATTCTGTGGGAATAATTACACAACAAATACCTGCTGGTTGTAATAACTGACGAGCATGCAGAAATAATTGGTGGAAGTTTAGTGTTTCGTTGTGACGAGCCACAGAACGATGAGGATCGGGGTTTTTCAAAGCATCAATATAATAAGGAGGATTACTCACGATGAGATCAAATAGCTTGTTGGAAACATATTCGTTGAAATCACCATGTATCAGTTGGAGACGTTCTGCCCAAGGTGAGGCCGCAAAGTTCTCTTCAGCCTGAGCTGCAGCATCATCATCAATTTCTATAGCCCTGATGTTTGCCTCATGACATCGCTGTGCCAGCATCAGTGCTATCAGTCCACTTCCTGTACCTACATCAAGGATATGCTTCATGCCTTCAACAGGCGCTAAGGCACCAGCTAACACTCCATCTGTACCCACTTTCATGGCACATTTTTGGTGCCAGACAGTGAATTGCTTGAATTGAAAAAATGCGTTCGACATATTAAGCGTTTATATAATGATGTGTGCAAATTTATGGATTATTCAACGATTTCTTGCGGTTTTTGGCATAGTTTTTGTATTTTTAAGATGGCAGAGTGTGTGAAAATGAATAATTAGCCGTAACTTTACACGCTTTTTATACTTTGCCACATGTGTGGCATGATTTTTTTAGGTGAAAAGACGATGAAGAATTACAGATTTGACGAAGAAGATAGGCAGGAGAAAGTTATTTCGGTGTTCACTGATCTTGAAGGTGGATCGGAAGAGAAATTTCTGAATGTAGAAGTAAACGATGAGATGCCCTTGTTACCCGTGAGGAATATGGTGCTCTTTCCAGGTGTGGTTATGCCCGTCACGATAGGAAGGAAGTCATCTTTGCGCTTGGTGAAAGAGGCTGAGCGAAAAGGCTGGCAAATGGGGGTATTCTGCCAAAAGCAATCAGATACTGAGAATCCATTTAAGGAAGATCTATACAATGTGGGTGTAGTTGCCAAGGTCTTACGTATGCTCGAGATGCCTGACAATACTACTACCGTAATATTACAGGGGTTTAGACGTGTTGAACTATTGGAGGTTACACAAATTGACCCCTATCTGAAGGGAAGGGTAAAACCGTTGGACGAAATTATGTTTCCTAAGAATGATAAGGAGACACGTCCGCTTTTAGAGGCCATCAAAGATATGGCTGTCAAGTATATCAGGTTGTCTGATATTGTGCCGCCAGATTCTGCCTTTGCTATCAGAAATATCAACAGTTCGCTTTTCTTGGTGGATTTCCTTTGTGCCCATCTGCCCATCCAGAACGAGGAAAAGATTGAACTCCTGATGATGGATTCTGTGAAAGAACGTGCCTACCGTCTGTTGGGACTAATGAGTCGTGAGGTTCAGTTGGCAGAGATAAAGGCATCTATCCAGATGAGGGCTCGTGAGGACATCGACCAGCAACAACGAGAGTACTTCCTCCAACAGCAGATTAAGACCATTCAGGATGAGTTGGGGGGCAACGGCTCAAGGCGTGAGATAGAGGAGATGCGCAAGAAGGCAGATACTATCAAGTGGAACGATGATGTAAAGAAGACTTTCCTCAAGGAGGTGGATAAATTGGAGCAGATGCACCAACAATCGCCAGAATATAGTATGCAGTTGGATTATCTGAAAACGATGATGAACTTGCCTTGGGGTATCTATACTACAGACAATCTGAATATACAAAATGCTGAGAAGGTACTGAACAAAGACCATTACGGACTTGAGCGTGTAAAAGAACGTATCTTGGAGCATTTGGCCGTACTGAAACTGAAAGGTGATATGAAATCACCTATCATCTGCCTTTATGGTCCTCCCGGAGTGGGTAAAACCTCGCTGGGTAAGTCAATTGCTACTGCTTTGAAGCGCAAATATATCCGAATGTCATTAGGTGGTGTACATGATGAAGCTGAAATTCGTGGTCATCGCAAAACCTATATCGGTGCAATGCCTGGAAGAATCATCAAGGGCATGATGAAAGCTGGCTCTTCTAACCCTGTGATTGTGTTGGATGAGGTGGACAAATTAGGTTCTGACGTTCATGGTGATCCTTCTTCTGCTTTGTTGGAGGTGCTTGACCCTGAGCAGAATGTTACCTTCCACGATAATTATTTAGACGTGGATTATGACCTCTCGAAGGTGATGTTTATTGCTACTGCTAACAATCTGCAGACCATCCCTCAACCATTACTTGACCGTATGGAGTTGATTGAGCTAAGTGGCTATCTGACAGAGGAGAAGTTAGAAATAGCTCGTAAGCACTTGGTGCCTAAGCAACTTGATGCAAATGGCATGAAGAAAGGTGATGTGAAATTTTCTAAAGCAACATTAGAAGCAATTATCGAGAACTATACCCGTGAGAGTGGCGTACGTGAGTTGGAAAAGAAGATTGGTAAAGTGTTGCGTAAGATGGCATTGCAATATGCAAAAGATGGCTATTTGAAGAAAACAGAAGTAAAACCTGCAGACTTGCGTGGTTATTTAGGCATACAGGAATACAGCCGCGACAAATATCAAGGAAACGACTATGCGGGTGTGGTGACTGGTTTGGCTTGGACAGCTGTCGGTGGAGAGATTCTCTTTATTGAAACCAGTCTGAATCATGGTAAAGGCAAGCTCACCTTAACAGGTAGTTTGGGCGATGTGATGAAAGAGTCGGCTATGTTGGCAGTGGAATACATCAAGGCGCATCCTCAGTTATTAGGTATCGATGTAAGGATATTCGACCAGTGGGATATACATATCCACGTTCCTGAGGGAGCCGTTCCGAAGGATGGCCCTTCAGCTGGTATTACGATGGCCACCTCATTAGCATCAGCGTTGACGCAACGCAAGGTGAAGGCCAATGTGGCGATGACGGGTGAGATTACCTTACGCGGCAAGGTGTTGCCTGTGGGCGGTATTAAGGAAAAAATACTGGCTGCTAAACGTGCTGGTATTAAGGAGATTATTTTGAGTGAGGCCAATCGAAAGAATATTGAGGATATTCAGCCTATTTATATTGAAGGACTGACTTTCCATTTCGTTCAGGACGTGAAGGAAGTATTTGACTTGGCGTTGTTGCAAGATAAAGTAGCTGATGCCATTGAACTGACCGTCAAAGAAGAATCTAAAATAAAAGAAGAATTATTTGAATGACATTTGAACTACAATATACTGATAGTAAGACTAATGCAAGAGCTGGTCTGATCACTACAGCGCACGGACAGATAGAAACGCCTATTTTTATGCCCGTTGGAACCGTGGGGTCTGTTAAAGGGGTTCAGGTGTCTGATTTAAAGGATGATGTAAGAGCACAAATTATCTTGGGTAATACTTATCATCTGTATCTCCGTCCTGGTTTGGAGGTGTTGGAACGGGTAGGGGGATTGCATAAATTCAATGCCTTCGATCGTCCAATGCTGACAGATAGCGGTGGTTTCCAGGTATTTTCACTCACAGGTATCCGTAAGATGAAAGAGGAAGGTGTGGAGTTCCGCTCACACATCGATGGCAGTAAGTTGTTTTTTACTCCTGAGAAAGTGATGGACATCGAGCGTAGCATTGGTGCAGATATTATCATGGCTTTTGACGAATGTACACCTGGAACTGCTGACTATGCTTACGCCAAGCCTTCTATGGAACGTACCCATCGTTGGTTGGACCGTTGCATTCAACGTTATCAGGAAACAGAACCGAAATATGGCTATCATCAGTCGCTGTTCCCCATAGTACAGGGATGTGTCTATCGTGATTTGCGCATTCAATCGGCTGAGTATATCGCCTCAAAGGAGGCTGAGGGCAATGCCATCGGTGGCCTGGCGGTTGGTGAACCTACTGAGGTGATGTATGAAATGATTGAGTTGGTGAACGGCATCCTGCCCAAAGACAAGCCTCGCTATTTGATGGGGGTTGGTACACCTGCCAATATTTTGGAATCCATCGAGCGAGGGGTAGATATGTTCGACTGTGTAATGCCTACCCGTAACGGACGAAATGGTATGTTGTTTACTAAGCAGGGAATCATTAACATGAGGAATAAAAAGTGGGAGTTCGACTTTTCACCCATCGAGGAGGATGGCGCGTCGAAAGTGGACACTATATATAGTAAGGCTTATTTGCGTCACCTCTTCCATGCTCAGGAGTTACTCGCCATGCAGATAGCATCGTTGCACAACTTGGCTTTCTATCTATGGTTGGTAGGCGAGGCCAGAAAGCATATCATTGCGGGAGATTTTGCTATATGGAAACCTAAAATGGTGGAACAAGTATCTCAAAGATTGTAATGAAAAATTCCTGGAAAATAGGAGAGTGTAAAAATAAGTTGAAACTCTGGTTAAAGAGTCTGCTTGGCATTCAGAGTTTTCAAGAACTGATGCCCCATAAGTACCTGAAACGATTGGACTACTATATTATTGCCAAGTTTTTAGGTACCTATATCTTTGCCATTGTCTTGATTATTTCCATTGCTGTGGTGTTCGATTTCAATGAGAAGATGGACCGCTTCATGGAGCATGATGCCCCATGGAGTGCCATTATCTTTGACTACTATCAGAACTTCATTCCTTATTTTGCCAACTTGTTCAGTCCCTTGTTTGTCTTTATTGCCGTCATCTTCTTTACCGCCAAGATGGCAGAGAATTCAGAAATCATTGCTATGTTTTCAACGGGCATGAGTTTTAAGCGCATGCTTCGTCCTTATATGGTTTCGGCAGCTATCATCTCTATTGTTACTTTTCTATTGGGCGCTTATGTTATTCCCAAAGGCAGCGTGACACGCATCAATTTTGAGGATAAATACTATAAGGAACGAAAGACGAATACGGTTAGGAATATCCAGATGCAAGTAGATACCAATGTGGTGGCTTATATCGAACGTTTTGAAGATCAACGAAAGACGGGCTATCGTTTTTCTCTTGACAAATTTGATGGTAAACAGTTAGTGTCGCATATGACAGCTCGCACCATCATCTATGATACAACACACGTAAACCGATGGTCGGCACGCGATTATATGATTCGTGAATTAGAGGGTGATCGTGAGGTTATCAAGCGTGGCAACCGAATTGATACCTTGATACGCCTGACACCTGACGATTTGATTCAGATGCAGAACCAACAAGAGATGATGACCAATCCTGAACTGAGTGCCTATATCGACCGTCAGCGAGTCAGGGGATTGTCAAATACCAAAGAGTTTGAGATAGAATATCATAAACGTATCGCTATGTCATTCGCTTCCTTTATCCTCACGCTGATAGGTGCCTCGTTGGCATCACGCAAAATGAAAGGAGGCATGGGCTTTAATTTAGGTATCGGCTTGGGATTGAGTTTTAGTTATATCCTCTTTCAAACGGTATCTTCCACTTTTTCTGTCAATGGAGGTATGCCGCCTATTGTAGCTGTATGGATTCCTAACATTCTTTACGCTTTCATTGCTTTCTATCTATATCGTAGAGCTCCAAAATAGAATTGAAAATTGAAAATACTCGATTGTAATATAACACTAAAAAAGGAGAGCTGATTGTTTCAACCCTCCTTTTTATAATTATCAATTATCAATTATCAATTTTCAATTATTCTTCTGGCTTCATATTGGTATAAACATTCTGCACATCATCAAACTCCTCTAAACGTTCCACCATCTTGTCGATAGTTTCACGCTGCTCAGCAGTTACATCCTTTAGGTCGTTAGGAATGTAAGTAAAGTCACCACCCACATCCTCAAAGCCTTGCTCCTCTAAGTGCTTCTGGATAGCAGAGTAGCTTTTCGGGTCACCATAGATAGTGATGGTACCTTCCTCATCGTCAATATCATATTCTTCCTCCACATCGTAGTCAATCATCTCGAGGATAAACTCATCCATATCAAGGTCATCTTTCTTCTTGAAGGTGAACACTGCTTTGTGGTCGAACAGAAATGCTAGTGAGCCCATAGTGCCCAAAGTACCACTGAATTTGTTAAATACTGAACGGACATCAGCTACTGTACGGGTAGGGTTGTCAGTCAGTGTATCCACGAAGATAGCTACGCCATGAGGGCCATAGCCTTCGTAAGTCATGCTCTTGTAATCGCTCTGGTCTTTTCCCATCGCATTCTTGATGGCACGATCAATGTTATCCTTCGGCATGTTCTCACGCTTACAGTTAGCGATAAGTGAACGCAACGTAGGATTGTTCTCGGGTTCTGGACCACCAGCCTTAACGGCAATGGCGATTTGCTTACCCAGACGTGTGAAGGTCTTAGCCATGTGACCCCATCTCTTCAGCTTTGTAGCTTTTCTATATTCAAACGCTCTTCCCATTGGTATATGTTTTATAATTATTTATCTAAGTCTTGCATTAACCTGTGTTTCCAGGCTCTTGATGATTTTCTGCATCACCTTGTCTATTGCCTTGTCATTTAGGGTTTGACCTTCGTCCTGAAGGGTGATGCTGATGGCATACGACTTCTTTCCAGGTTCCAGGTGTTTGCCCTCATACACATCAAACAGGTTGACAGCTTTGACAAGTTTACGGTCTGCATCGAAAGCCAATTTTTCAATCTGTGCAAACTGCACGCTCTTGTCCACCAGTAAAGCTAAGTCTCTGCGAACAGCCGGGAACTTAGGCAGCTCCTTGAAACTAACCTTCAGAGAGCGAATGCTACGCATCACTTCAATCCAATTGATGTCAGCAAAATATACAGCATTGTCGATGTCAAACTGCTTCAGAATCTTGCGTGTCACAGAGCCTAACATTGCCAGACGTTTGCCGCCCTGTGTTTTGATGACAATCGCAGAAGCATAGATGTCAGCACTAAGGTTCTCGATGGCGAGGTCACGCATGCGTAAGCCCATACGACCAAATATATTCTCCACATATGCTTTTAGCATATAGGCGTTGTTCTCTTCATCGGCATGAATCCATGATCCCTGCTTGTCCTTACCTGTTAACCATAAACCTAAATGATAACTCTCTGAGTAGGGAGCCAATGCCTTCTCCTCGTTGCGCTTTTCTTCACGATAATAATAGCAGTTGCCAAACTCAAACAACTTCAGGTCAGGGTTCTTATGGTTTGCATTGCGAGCAATGGACTCCAAACCACCAAATAGCAAAGTTTCTCTCATGACGTTCAAGTCACTGCTCAGTGGGTTCATCAGTCTTACCAAATTTTGTGCAGGATAAGAACTGAGTTCATCGTAATAGGCAACTTTAGTCAGCGAGTTGTTCAGGATTTCGTTAAAACCAGCACCCACCAGCTGTTCTGCTATCAGATTTTGCAGTTTGTTCGACTTATCTGTTTCTGTTTCTGCTACGAGACTTGACTTCAATGTAGTAGGTATTTCAACGTTGTTATAGCCATAAATACGCAGGATATCCTCTATCACATCGCAGTCGCGCTGAACATCCACACGATACTGAGGTACATCCAGCGTGATACCCTCGCCAGTCTCGTTCACAATCTCCATCTCCAAGCTCTTCACGATGCTCTTCACGGTCTCAGCAGGAATATCCTTGCCAATCAGTTCGTTTACACGCTGATAAGAAAGCTCCACACGGAATGGTGGGAAGTCTTTGCAAAATACATCCTTGATTTCTGAAGAAATCTCACCGCCTGCCAATTCCTTAACCATCAAAGCAGCCAGCTTCAAAATATAAATGGTGTTGTTAGGGTCTATACCACGTTCGTAGCGGAAAGAAGCATCGGTATTCAAACCATGACGACGTGCTGTCTTACGAATCCATGTAGGGTGGAAATATGCACTTTCCAGGAATACATTCTTGGTATCTTCTGTAGTGCCAGATTCTAAACCACCAAACACACCGCCAATACACATAGGCTCTTCTGTGTTGCAAATCATCAGGTCACGTGAACTCAACTTGCGCTCGACACCGTCCAGGGTGACGAATGGAGTTCCTTCTGGCATACACTTTACGATAACTTGGTTTCCTTTGATTTTGTCAGCATCAAAGCAATGCATCGGATGTCCGTAAGCAAACAAGATGTAATTGGTGATGTCCACGATATTGTTGATAGGACGCAGGCCAATCATACGCAGGTTGTTCTGCAACCATTCTGGGCTCTCCTTCACAGTAACGCCCTTGACGGTGATGCCAGCATAACGAGGACAAGCTTCACTGTTCACGATGGTCACATTGATATCTAAGTCATGGTTGTCCACCTTGAAAGCATCCACACTCGGTTTGTGCAAAGCGGTTGGAATACCACGCTGCACCAAATAAGCATAGAGATCGCGCGCCACACCATAGTGCGAGCAAGCATCGGCACGATTAGGAGTGATGTCCACTTCTAACACATAATCGCTCTTGATGTTATAATAATCCTTAGCAGGTGTGCCTACCACAGCATCGTCAGGTAATACGATGATACCAGAGTGGTCAGTGCCGATACCAATCTCGTCTTCCGCACAAATCATGCCACAAGATTCGATACCTCTGAGTTTAGATTTCTTGATGGTAAAGCATTCGTCACCGTCATACAACTTGGTTCCTATGGTAGCCACCACCACTTTCTGTCCTGCAGCCACATTAGGAGCTCCGCAGACAATCTGCACAGGCTCGCCGGTACCTAAGTTCACGTTGGTCACATGCATATGATCAGAGTTGGGATGAGGCTCACAAGTCAGCACCTCGCCGATAACTAGTCCTTCCAATCCGCCCTTAATGGCCTGGATTTCCTCAACGCCACCAACTTCCAAACCTATAGATGTCAGTGCGTCAGCCAGTTCCAACGGACTTAAATTAAAATCCACAAACTCTTTCAGCCAATTATAAGAGATATTCATATTGTTTTTTTATTTAGTTTCCTCATAAAATCATGCAAAGTTAGCATATTTTTTCTGAAAGAGACACATAATTCACAAGAATTTGATTACTTTCGCAGAGCAAAATATTTAAATACAGGTTCAGAGATGAGTGTCAGAAAGAAATTTCATACAGGTTTTGTTTTGAGTGGAGGCTTTATCAAAGGCTTTGCCCATCTGGGTGCCATACAAGCATTGATAGAGCATGATATCCGTCCTGACATTATCAGCAGTACCAGTGCTGGGTCATTGGTAGGTGCCCTCTATGCTGACGGCAATGAGCCCTATCAGGTGTTGGAGTTTTTTGATGGATTGAAGTTTTACGATTTTACCAAACCTGTTTTACCAACTACTGGATTCTTTGAACTTGATGAATTACAAGAGTTCCTGAAATCTCACCTTAAACGCGGACGCATTGAATTATTACCTGTGCCAATGGTCATTACCGCCACCGACCTCGATCATGGCAAGTCGGTATTCTTTCGTAAAGGTGATATAGCCCAGTGTGTGGCAGCGTCTTGTTGCATGCCAGTCCTCTTTTCGCCCATCACTATTAAGGGAACCCATTATGTCGATGGTGGTGTGTTGATGAACTTACCAGTATCTCCTATCCGTGAAGAATGTCAACAAATTTATGCCATCAACGTAAGTCCGCTTCTAACCCTAGATTACAAGTTGAATATTATAAATATTGCCGAACGTAGCTATCAGTTTATCTTCCGTTCTAATACAATAGCAGAACGAGAGATGGCTGATGTGTTGATAGAACCTGTCAACTTGTCTGGCTATAGCAACATGGATCTTGATAAGTCTAAAGAGATCTTTATGGCGGGCTACGAAAAAGCGAAAGAAGTTTTAGATAATTAGAAGTTATGAAAAAGATTATATACCAAGTATTGCCCCGCTTATTTGGCAATGGAAACGAGAAATGTATAAAGAATGGTACCCTCCGCCAAAACGGATGTGGTAAGATGGCTAACTTTACACCACTTGCATTGCAGAAAATCAAAGAATTAGGTGCTACTGATATATGGTACACAGGCCTTATCGAGCACACCACTCAAACTGATTATTCACGCTATGGCATTCAGCCCGACCACCCAGCTGTAGTGAAGGGAAAGGCTGGTTCTCCTTATGCCATCAAGGATTACTATGACATAGATCCCGACTTGGCGATGGATGTTCCAGGACGCATGCAAGAGTTTGAATCGTTGGTGGAACGTACCCATCAGGCTGGATTGAGGTTCATCATGGACTTTGTGCCCAATCATGTAGCTCGTCAGTACCATAGCGACCAACTTCCTTCAGGTGTAAAGCAGTTGGGTGAGAACGACAATACAGACATTGCTTTCACTCCTACCAACAATTTCTATTACATCCCACGTACCGAGTTGCAAGGACAATTCGATATGCAGGGTGATTCACCTTTGCCATATCATGAATACCCTGCCAAAGCTACGGGAAATGACAAGTTTGATGCCTATCCAAGCAAGAACGATTGGTATGAGACAGTGAAGCTGAACTACGGCATCGATTACATGAACGGATGGCAAAGATACTTCAATCCCGTGCCTGATACCTGGCACAAGATGTTGCATATCTTGTTGTTCTGGGCAAACAAAAATATTGACGGTTTTCGTTGTGATATGGCTGAGATGGTACCAGTTGAGTTCTGGGAGTGGGCGATACCACAAGTAAAAGCCCAGCATCCAGGCATCGAGTTCACTGCCGAGGTATATAACCCAGGACAATACCGAGACTATATCCGTCGTGGTCACTTCGATTATTTATATGATAAGGTGGGATTGTATGACACCCTCTTTGCCATTTTGCAAGGTCGCCAATCGGCTTCAGCCATTAGTCAGTGTTGGCAACAAGTGGGGGATATCCAAAGCCATATGCTTAATTTCCTCGAGAACCACGATGAGTTACGCATTGCTTCTCAGTTCTTTGCCGGCAATGCCCTTAAGGCCATCCCAGCCTTGGTTGTATCTGCTTGCATGAATACCAATCCGATGATGATTTATGCAGGACAGGAGTTGGGTGAGGCTGGTATGGATGAAGAAGGGTTCAGTGGCAAAGACGGACGAACCACCATTTTTGATTATTGGAGTCCTGATACCTTGCGTCGCTGGTACAATGGGGGAGCAATAGACAGCAAAAAGCTCACCAAAGAAGAAAAGCTGTTGCATAGACTCTATACACGTGTTTTGAACCTCTGCAACTCGGAAGCAGCCCTGCGTGAAGGACAATTCTTCGACCTTACCTATGCCAATGTGGATGGATGGCGCTATAATGCCCATCGTCAGTTCTCGTTTGTACGCAAAGCAGGCAAGGAGTTGATTTTTGTTGTGGTGAACTTCGATGCTGACCCTGTTGATATCGCTGTCAATCTGCCCACCCATCTCTTCGAGTACTTCCATTTGCCAGAAATGGACGGTATCAAGGCGGTAGAGTTGCTCACAGGCAAACTTGAGATCATAAACTTCTCACCTCGTCACGCTACAGATTTGGTGGTACCTGGCTATGGAGCTAAACTACTAAAGATAAAAATGTAGAAATTTTCACTACCTTTGCACCGCTAAACAAAGGTAATGTAAATGATAATAGTTAAGAGATACATAATAGCTTGCTTTTTCCTTCTGATAATGTGTAAGTTATCAGTGCAAGCCCAGAATATGGTAACCAGTGTGGGTAATGATGGCTTGGAGAGAACCGTCAGTTACAATGTGGCCATCTTTACAGATATACGCGACAAGAAACTGGAGGATGTAATGAGTAAGATGTCAGGCATCTCGCTTGACGAGGAAAGTGGCAGATATACTTATAATGGTCTTACTATCGACCGCATGTATATTGATGGTAAGGATGTGCTGGAAGGCAATTACTCCGCAATCTATAACATGAAGCCAGAAGATGTAGAGCTTCTTGAGATAACTGAGAACCATGTGTACATGAAGGTGATGCGCGGAAAGCAGTTCAGTAACTCGGCTTCCATCAATGTAGTCTTGCGTAAAGAGGAGACCGACGAGTGGTTTGGCTCTCTTAAAGGCGGCCTTGGTCTCAGTCCGTTGCTAGTCAATACCGATTTCTCAGCCATAAGGATGGGAGAGAAGTGGCAAACCACCATACTGTTTCAAGCCGACAATACAGGACTACCCTTGGCCGGAGCAGTGAAAGGCTTCGGTGATGATACGATGGATGGCGCCTGGGACCCAGATCCATATTCCCTGAGCGGCATCAACTACAGCGTCAAGAGCTTCCTTGACCTTGCACCATCGTTAGCCCCTTTGTCGCCCGAAAGAGTACGCTTCAACCGCAGTGGAGTGTTGAACCTCGGCACCAACGTACACCTGAAGAACGATTATCAGCTCAATCTCCAGTTGCTCTACCATTCCGACCGCCTGACAGCTTTCAACACCGAAGAGACTACCTATTATATGGATGGTGGACAAACCATCGATTATTCTTCCACCGAGCAGGCGAAGAATCATCAGAACGACTTGCAGGCTGAAATAACATTGTTGTCTAATACCGATAAACATTTCCTGCGCAACGACCTGAGCTTCTCCACCCAGTGGTATGACACCCATACAGAGGTAACAGGCTCCACGCCTAACATCATGACGGGCCACAACAATCCATTGCTGGTGAAAAACAACTTCCAGTATAAGCTGCCAATGGGAGATAATGTACTGACCCTTAGTGCCAATGCCGGACTCTATTCACGTCCGCAAACCCTCAATGTTGTCAAAGAAAGAGAAGGCGTCCTTCGCCAAGAGATTACATCCTATTCCGCCTATGGCGAGTTCAAGGCCATGTTAGACAGGCGCATCAGTAACCACCTTACTTTCTCGCTCAATGCTGGAATAACGGGCAACCTCCGTCACCTGAAAGCAGAGATGAAAGAGCTGGCCGATTACGATTTGCCTGATTCGGAGTCGCGTTTCAATGCGTTCACAGCGTTCAGTGGTGCTTCGCTGACATATATTTCCGACCATTTGCAGGCCACTTTGGACTTGCCCATCGACTATGCTCATTTTTCGTTGAAAGACTTGATAAACCAGCAAGATAAGACACGCAAATCAAAGTTCTACTTCTCACCAGAACTAACGCTTACCTATATACCTTTCAAGTTCCTGTCGCTCAACCTCGAAGCAGCTATCTATAATAATGAGCACCCCCGCTATAACATCTACAAAGGCTTAGTGTTCAGTGATTTCCGCACAGCCATCGAAGGCTATTCTGGCTTCAATGGCAGTAGGAGTATCAACACCCAGCTCACAGCCAGTTTTAGTTGGCCAAAAAGTTCTTTCTTCGTGAATGCACATTTCGGCTATTGGGATACCAAAGAGTATTTTAGCGAGCTGATGGAGCTCAACTCGAAGTACATGATCTATAAATATACAAGCGATATAGGTGAGAACCAAACCTATGATGCCAGCATCGACATCAGCAAAGGTATTACCTCATTCAAAGGAATGGTAGGCATCAAGTTATCTGCCAACCTGGTTGATTCTGATGTCGAACGCAATGAAGTGACATTACCTTTCAAGAAACATCTGTTCACCATCGCCCCTTACATCAATGGTCGTCTCAATTCATGGTGGAATGTGGTCTATAAGATGCAGTATCTACATAATAAAATGAAGGCAGATGACGGGTCAGTCGATTATACATTTGATAGTTACGACCATACCCTCGAGATGGTGTTCTCACCTTGGCGTAAGTTCAACTTCAGTGTTTTGGGAGAGCATTATCATACCGAGTTTGCTGAAGGTATTTCGAAAGATCTTGTGTTGTTCGACTTGAAGGCTGAGTACAACCTTACTGACAATCTTCAGCTCATACTTTCTGCCAAGAACATCCTCAATCAAAAGAGCTATAACCTTACAGTCGACGACACCGATGTATTTTCCAAGTCGTTCGTCTCATACGATATCCGACCTCGCAACGTCTTGCTCAGCTTGTATTACAAGTTTTGAGGGAAAGTGCCGAATTAGACCAGCAAGAAGGTAAAAGGGCATATGCAGAGAGGCGTGAAGAAATTTCGAGTTTTTGCGTTAAGAGAAAAAATCAAATAAGACCTCTGGTCGTCTATTTTTTACATAAACTTGGCTGCACCTCAGCAAAGCTCAAACAAGCTTGGCTCTGCATTCGGTTTGCACAAGTTTTCTTAGCAAAAGCGATGAAATTTTAGCCTTGGAGAATCAGCCCTTTTAACATCTTGTTGGCGATATTAGGCATGACTAGCAAGAAGGTGATTCCGCCGGATTGACTTCGTCCTATTTTGTCGCGACTCGGCATAGATTGAGCAAGCTCATCTCTGCTCTCGCTGCTCCAAAAAGTGAATCCTTCCATCGCTGGCCCTTCCACGGGCCATCGAACAAGAAAAAAGCAGGAATGACTTTTGAAAGTAAACTTTCATCGTCTTCCTGCTTATTTCTTGTGATTCCGATGCGATTGGCTTCGCCCATCGCTGGCCATGCCACGGGCCAATCTTACAAGCTCAAAAAAAAGAGACATCGAAAGCAAGCTTTCATATCTCTTCCTTTTTGAACTTGTGATTCCGATGCGATTCGAACGCATGACCCACAGCTTAGAAGGCTGTTGCTCTATCCAGCTGAGCTACGGAACCTCCACAATAAAACTTCTATTGAGAAATTTCGGCTGCAAAGGTAATGTTTTTTATCCTAACTACAAACATTAATTCAATTTTTTTATTTTATGCAGTCATCGTAAGGAATAAATGCTTACCTTTACACAAAATAAACTATTAAATTATGGTATTATGCAAAACAAATTCTATTCAACCATTGTATGTGCACTGATGGGCATGATGATGACGTTAGTTTATCTTCCAAATGCTACTGCACAAAACAACTTTGACATCAACGATTTGAAGACCTGGGCAAATTATGAGCGCTATGCCGAAGCCAATCAGTCAGTGAACAACCCTGTTGCAGTGTTTATGGGCAATTCCATTACCGACAATTGGGCTCGTATGCACGAGGCATACTTTACAGATAATAACTTTGTGGGTCGAGGTATAAGCGGACAAGTAACTGCTCAGATGCTGGCTCGATTCCGTGCCGATGTGTTGAACCTGCATCCTAAAGTGGTGGTGATTATGGCAGGAACCAATGACGTGGCTCGCAACCAGAAATATATGCCTGTTGAACATGTAGCAGGTAATATTATCTCTATGGTAGAACTGGCTATCGCTCACGGCATCAAGCCTATCATCTTGAGCATCTTGCCGGCTAATAAGTATATATGGAGACCTGAGATTACTGACTCTACCCAACAGATTCTACAAATCAATGCCATGTTGGAGAGCTATGCCAGACTGAACGGCGTGAGCTACATCGATTTCTTCAACATCATGAAAGACGAGAACCAGGGCCTGCCTAAGAAGTATTCTCCTGATGGTGTGCATCCTAACCTTGATGGCTATGCCATTATGGAACCTATCGTAAAGGCTGAAATTTTAAGATTGACAAAATAACCGTATGAAATTAAACAAAGTACATCATGTTGCAGTGCTCTGTTCCGACTACCAACGTAGTTTGGCATTCTATACTCAAGTGTTGGGATTAGAAGTATTGGGTGAACACTACAGGGCTGAACGCGATTCTTACAAGACCGACCTTGCCCTGCATGGGGAGTTTGTCATCGAACTGTTCTCGTTTCCCAATCCTCCGAAACGGCTCAGTCATCCGGAAGCAGCTGGTTTGCGCCACTTGGCATTTGAGGTGGATGACATTGATGTGAACCTGGCTGAGTTAGATCGGCTGCATGTAGAGCATGAGGCGCCGCGTGTAGATCCATTTACAGGCAAGCTCTTTGTGTTCTTTGCTGACCCTGATGGCTTGCCGATAGAGTTTTACGAACGATAGGGAAACGCTTACCCCTCTGCCCCTTTGGGGCACCTCCCCTGACTCAGGGGAGGAGCTTTGAGAACTGTCCCCTTGGCTGCTCCCTTTACATGGGGAGGAGCTTTAGGGAGCTGCTCCCCTGATTTATTAGGGGAGCTGTCCGAAGGACTGAGGGGTGCTTAGAACTGTCCCCTTGGCTGCTCCCTTTACATGGGGAGGAGTATTTATGTGATAAAAAAAATAAAACCCTGAACAACAATAAAGGAGTTCAGGGTTATTATTTACAAACTACTACTCTTTCTATGAGTGGTGTCACCAGGAATCGAACCGGGGACACAAGGATTTTCAGTCCTTTGCTCTACCAACTGAGCTATGACACCATCATGTTTTTTATTATCCTTTTCAGATAACGGGTGCAAAGGTATGACTTTTTTCTGAATCCACCAAACATTAGAGTGAAAATTTTACGAATTCTGCTCTTTTAACGGATTCCACCCCTGTGCTTTCAACTCAAATTCTTGCCCATCACGTGTAATCAAGGCACATCCCAACTCAGGCTTAGTGATATGTCCAATCATACGTATATCGCTGATATCCTGAATTTTTTCATGACAAGCTAAAGGCACTGTAAACAGCAGTTCGTAGTCTTCGCCACCATTCAAGGCACAAGTAGTCAGGTTCATGTTAAATTCCTCCGCCATTGCTGCCGTCTGGTAGTCAATCGGCAGATGTTCCTCATAAATCCTACACCCCTTGTTGCTCTGCTTGCAGATGTGCATCAGCTCCGACGACAAACCGTCAGAAATATCCATCATGGCAGTAGGTTGGATACCTGCCTCCGCCAGTTTTTCAATAATATCCTTGCGTGCCTCAGGCTTCAGCTGACGCTCCAGAATATATTCCTTGCCAGCAAAGTCAGGTTGCACATCCTTGTCAGAACCGTTCAGCACCGCCTTCTCACGTTCCAACAATTGCAAGCCCATATAGGCAGCACCCAAGTTGCCACTCACACAAATCAAGTCAGTCTCCTGAGCACCGTTGCGATAAACCACTTTATCTTTCTCAGCCTCACCTATACAAGTGATGCTGATGGTCAGCCCTGTAAGCGACGACGTAGTGTCGCCACCTACGATATCAACGCCATAATCCTCACACGCCAGACGGATGCCTGCATACAGCATTTCCATATCCTCCACGGAGAATCGCTTAGAAATGCCTAATGACACAGTAATCTGCCTTGGCGTACCGTTCATAGCGTAGATGTCGCTGAAATTCACCACTGCAGCCTTGTAACCAAGATGCTTCAAAGGAGTATATACCAAGTCGAAGTGCACACCCTCCAACAACAAATCGGTGGTCACCAACACCTGCTTGTCGGCAGGATAGGAGAGTACCGCAGCATCATCGCCGATGCCTTTCTGGGTGGAAGCATGCAAAGGTTGGATACCTTTGGTCAAATAGTCAATCAGACCAAACTCTCCCAATGTTGCTATTTCTGTTCTCATAATTTAAGTTTTATGAGCGGTTAATCATTTCACGCATCAAGGCACACATCTGCGGCTCTACCATCGCAGCAGCTTTCTGCACCTCCTCATGACTTGCCTCGACAGCATCCTCGCCCACACCCATATCGGTGATGGCAGAGATGCCGAAAATCTTCAGACCGCAATGTACTGCCACAATCACCTCTGGCACTGTTGACATGCCCACAGCATCGGCTCCCCAAATCCGGAACATCTTATATTCTGCCGGTGTCTCAAATGTAGGCCCTTGTGTAGCCAGATATACACCATGTTGCAGCTTGATACCTAACTCTTCGGCTATGGTATCGGCTTTGCGGATAAGTTCTTTGTCATACACCTCCTTCATGCCAGGGAATCGAGGACCATAAGGTATGTTAGGACCCCACAGCGGGTTGCCGCACATAAAGTTGATATGGTCAGTCAAGATCATCAGGTCGCCCACCTTGAAATGAGGGTTACATCCACCGCTGGCGTTCGATACGAACAGCGTCTTCACACCCAGTTCACGGAACACCCTGATGGGAAATGTCACCTGTTGCAGCGAGTAGCCCTCGTAGAAATGGAATCTTCCCTGCATGGCAATCACCTCTTTTTCGCCCAGCTTGCCAATGATCAGTTTGCCCTTGTGTCCCTCCACGGTCGATACTGGGAAGTTAGGGATATCATGATACATAATTTCCTTCTTGTCAGTAATCTCCTGAGCCAGACCGCCTAAGCCAGTACCCAGGATAATGGCGGTTTCCGGACATTGTTTAATTTTCCCTCTCAGGAACTCAGCTGTTTGTTGAATTTTCCTTAGCATATAACTTATAGTCTTAATTATTGTTATTGCAAAGATAGTGCAAGTCGAAGACAGAACAAAATAAACTCGTTTATTTTTTATGTTGAGCCGCCGCCTATGTTATCCAAAGATAGTGCAAGTCGAAGACAGAACAAAATAAACTCGTTTATTTTTTATGTTGAGACGCCGCCTATGTTATCCAAAGATAGTGCAAGTCGAAGACAATTCCTGATATTTATTGAGAAATGTCGAAATACAGCCAATTTGATCAAATATGAAACCTCTATTATTATTGTTATAATCATTTTCTTTGTTTAAATTTGCAAATAAATTCATTAATTAAGTAGTATTATGAAAGAAGAGAATAAAGACAAACGTGTGTTGCAAGTTGAGCTTGACAACAACGTGAAGAAGGTGGCTATCACTGGCGTGGATGCTGATGATAAAGTGGTTATGAGGCAAGAGCTGAATGAGGATGACCTGGATCAGATTGCTGGTGGGATGTTTCAAAATCAGAATAATATTAAAACACCTACAATGTGTAATTCTTTAAAGATTTAATAAGAAGATAGCTAATTTCAAGTGGTGTTGTTTTAAAGATAGTAATTCGAAATAATTACAATATGGAAGAGAACAAAGACAAACGTGTGTTGCAAGTTGAGCTTGACAACAACGTGAAGAAGGTGGCTATTACCGGCAAGGATGCTGATGATAAAGTGGTTATGAGACAGGAACTGAACGAGAATGACCTCGACAATGTCTCAGGGGGCGGCGTCAGACCCAAATGGGAAGAAGTTTGTTTATACGACTAATAAATCTGGAAAAATCTTGTAATACTATGGCAACCAATGAAAAACGTGTTCTGTCTTTCGAGATAGACAATGATGTAAAGAAGGTTACCGTAACTGGTGAGGACAAGGACCAGCAAGTGGTGATGCGCAAGGAACTGAACGAGGATGACCTCAATGCTGTTACGGGTGGAGCATATACACCGCCAAAATTATCTCCAATAAAAGGTCAATTTATTCCTTAAAAGTAGTAATCGTAAAACAGAATAATAGTTTTATGTCAACAAATGAAAAACGTGTTGTCAATATTGAGATTGACGACAATGTTAAGAGAGTCACCATTGAAGGTGTTGACAATAATCAGCAGGTGGTGATGCGTCAGGAGCTTTCTGGCGATGAGTTGGATAGTGTAGTGGGCGGAATGATCTCTCCACGTCCCATAGGCCTATCCTGGACAGACGTTTCTGGAGGAACATCTTTTATAGATCCTACTACGGGAGAAATCCGTAGTTTAGATGCTCCTTCTACAAAATTAGAATATGGTGAACGTGGCAAAATCAACGATTTAGGTAGTTGATGATGCTTTGATTAAAAGCCGTTTGCCGCTGGTGCAGGAACTGCACCTGGATGGGCAAAGCATAGAGGTGCTGCTGGATGGCAGGAGCCAGCTGAGAGGCAAGGCTCTGCAGTCGGGCAGCATCTTTTTGTGTGGTGATGATGAGTTTCTTCTCTGGTAGTTGGGCAAAGGTTTGCTGTATCTGCTGGAGTTCTTTAGCGGTGAAATCATGATGGTCGGCATAGCTCATGTGCTCTACGTGGGGCGTGAGGCTATGCAGATAGTCAATCATTGATTCCGGATGGGCGATGCCAGTGATGGCTAACAGGGTGTAGGTGGCATCAATGTCCTGTGGCCAAGGGGCAGCATCAAATATGGCCAGTGGTTTGGCATAGGCGATGGTGGAGAAATAGAGTTGCTGATGGGGCAGGAGGTGCAACTCTGCCTGGATGTCGTTGGCCTCGGCTTCTGACAAGTTGGTCGGGCATTTGGTGACTATCACGATGTGGGCTCTACGGGCTCCGTTCTTGCTCTCACGAAGTCTGCCTGCCGGCAGGAGCATATCTCTGGTGTAGAGGCGACGGTAGTCGGTGAGCAGAATGTTGAGTCCTGCTTTTACTGACCGATGCTGAAAGGCATCATCGAGGAGGATGACGTCTGTCTTGGGTTGCTCTTGCATGAGTTGCTCGATGCCATGACAACGGTCTTCATCTACAGCTACAGTGATGTCGGGGTGGTTTTGCATGAGTTGCCAAGGCTCGTCACCAATATCCTGAACGGTGCTTTGTGGTGTGGCTTTGAGATAGCCCTTGGTTTGGCGCTTGTATCCACGACTGAGGGTCGCCACATGCAGTCCTTGTGCTTGTAAAAGGTTAATGAGGTATTCTGTGTGTGGGGTTTTGCCTGTTCCGCCTACAGCGAGGTTGCCTACGCAGATTACAGGCAGGGGATAGCTCTTGGAGCTGAGCCATTGCTTGTTGTACAGTGCGTTACGAAGCTTGGTGCCTATATCGAATACTAACGACATAGGCACCAGGCTGTTGTAAATCTTTATGTTGTTTCTTGTTACCATAATAATTACATACCCCTCTGCCTTTTAGGCACCTCTCCTAACTAAGGGGAGGAGTTTAAAGTGAAGCTCTCCAATTACATACCCCTCTGCCTTTTAGGCACCTCCCCTAACTAAGGGGAGGAGTTTAAAGTGAAGCTCTCCAATTACATACCCCTCTGCCTTTTAGGCACCTCCCCTAACTAAGGGGAGGAGTTTAAAGTGAAGCTCTCCCCCCGTAAGAACTTGATGGTTCCTTAAAGCTCTCCCCCTTATCTAGGGGGAGTACCCGTAGGGGGTGGGGGTATTTATTTAATTACAATGTTATATGGCATACGTGCCTGAATGCGGTCTATTTTGTCTAGATGACTAATCTTATACACATCGTTGAAGATCTTGGCTGCATCGCCCTTGAGCACTTGCTGACGGATGGTGTTGTCTTTCACCGCGTCAGAGAACATGCTAAGCAGGCCACCTTCTTGCTCTGGATAGCTCTTGAGAGTGTATTGCTCTATGCCGGCTTTCTCAACGGCAATTTCGATGGCGTCGTCAAGTCCGCCTAAAATATCTACCAAGCCGCGTTCCAAGGCCATAGTGCCTGTCCATACACGACCCTGACCGATAGCGTCAATTTGTTCTTGAGTCATGCCACGGCCTTCAGCACAACGTGTGGTGAAGAGGTCGTAACCTTGCTCAACCGTCTTTTGCATCAGGGCTTTTTCGGTCTCTGTCATAGGACGGAAAGCAGAACCCATATCAGCGAGGGAGTTAGTCTTCTCAATATCGATGTTAACGCCAATCTTCTTGGTGACAGCCTGGAAGTTGGGTACCATACCGAAAATACCGATAGAACCTGTGAGGGTGGTAGGCTCGGCGACGATGGTGTCGGCGTTGCAACTGATGTAGTAGCCACCGGATGCGGCAAAGTCGCCCATGGATACAATCACAGGTTTCTTCTCTTTGAGCTGACTGATGGCATACCAGATTTGCTCAGAACCGTAGGCACTGCCACCAGGAGAGTTGACGCGCAGTACAACAGCTTTTACGTCGTCATCGTCCTTCAGCTTGCGCAGGTCCTTGATGACTTTCTCTGAGTTGATGCCTTCATCGGTAGTTGGCAATACTGAGCCACCACCGTCGATATCGCCTACAGCATAATATACTGCAACGATGTTGCCGCTCCTGTCTCTTGGGGTATTGCGCTTTACTCCACGCATATCTGACACACTGTAGGCACTTACTTTCTTGTCTTCCTCCAGACCCATATAGCGATTGAGGTAAACGCGCATGTCGTTCTTGTAGATCAGTGAATCCACCAAACCAGCGGCCATCAGTTCTTCACCAGTCTTGAACATAGCTCCTTCTTCTGCAATTTGGTTAAGGGCATCCTTGCTCAGGTTACGAGAGGTAGCTACTTCGTCAGAGAACTTCTGCCAAATGGAGCCGATATAGGCTGCTGTTTGCTCACGATTGGCATCGCTCATCTCGGAAAGCATATATGGCTCAACGGCACTCTTGAAAGTGCCTACCTTGAAAATCTGCATCTCAATACCGAGCTTGTCCATCAGGTCTTTGTAGAATATATTCATGCCTGCCAGTCCGTGCCAGTCGAGTACACCTTTCGGATTCAGCAGTACCTTGTCGGCCAAACTTGCGATGTAGTACTCTAACTGATTGTAGGTGTCAGCATAGGCGATGATAAACTTACCAGATTCCTTGAAATCCGCCAGTGCATCGCGAATAGCTTCTACGGAGGCGGGTTGAGCGTCTAATGTGCCAGCCAGCAGGTAGATACCTTTGATATCTTCGTTCTCCTTGGCTTTCTTGATGGCAGAGGTAATATCATCAAGGCCTAAAGTTGTTTCTTCGCCCATGGGGGTAAGTTGTGTCAGGAAGTCTAATGGGGAGCTTTCTGGAGTACGCTCGGAAATAATACCGTTCAACTCAAGCATCAGTACGGAATTGTCTTCGATGACTACATCTTTGTCGGAAGATGAGGCGAGCCCGAAGATGGTGAGCACGCCTAAGAACATGATGACCACTACGGCTACAACGATGCCTATAACTGTGGCCAAAACATACTTAAAGAAATCTTTCATTGCTTTATTTGATTTAGTATTTTGTTTTCAATGACGTTTAACAAAGCAAAGGTAATAATTGTTGAATAAAACAACGAAAAAAAACAGGAAAAAGTTGCTTTAGACCCCTCCGTCCCTTTAGGACACCTCCCCTTGGTAAGGGGAGGAGTAAAACAATTTGCACCTCTGTTTAAGGGAGGGGTAATATGAAGTTGCACCCCTTGGCTGCTCCCCTGTTTAAGGGAGGGGTAATATGAAGTTGCTTTAGACCCCTCCGTCCCTTTAGGACACCTCCCCTTGGTAAGGGGAGGAGTAAAACAATTTGCACCTCTGTTTAAGGGAGGGGTAATATGAAGTTGCACCCCTTGGCTGCTCCCCTGTTTATGGGAGGAGTAATATGAAGTTGCTTTAGACCCCTCCGTCCCTTTAGGACACCTCCCCTTGGTAAGGGGAGGAGTAAAACAATTTGCTCCCCTGTTTATGGGAGGGGTAAATATAAGCTGCTCCCCTGTTTAAGGGAGGAGTAAATAAAAGCTGCTCCCCTGTTTAGGGGAGGAGTAAATAAAAGCTGCTCCCCTGTTTAGGGGAGCTGTCCGAAGGACTGAGGGGTATTAGAGCAGCTCCTGCAATCCTGCAACAATGCGCTTAAGTCCCTCTTCAAGTCGCTGGCGAGGGCAAGCCAGGTTGATGCGGATAAAGCGATTGTCGCCATACATGCTCCCATCATTGACCAACACCTGATGATGTTTAAGGAGGTAGTCTTCAAAAGAAGGAAGCGGGGCGTCAAGACCACAATGAGAGAGGGAAACACCGTCGGCTCGCTTGTCCAACACCACCGAACAATCCACCCATGCGAGGTAGGTTCCCTCCAGTTTGGTAATAGGGAACTGGGGAATTTCTTTAGCAAAGTATTGCTTTAGGTAATTATAGTTATCAAGCAGGTATTCATTTAGTTGACGTAACCATTCAGCGCCTTCGTCAGTATAGGCAGCTTGCAGGGCAATCACCCCAAACGGGTTGACATCGCACACCTCGTTGATGTTGATGGCTCGATCGATTTTCTGTCGATAGTCGGGGTTGTCACTGATGATATTGGCGATTTGCAGACCCGCTGTATTGAATGCCTTAGAAGGGGCGTTGCAGGTGATGGAATGATGCTGTAGTTCCTCACTGACGGAGGCAAAAGGAACATACTTGTAGCCAGGATATACGAACTCACAATGTATCTCGTCGCTCACCACCAGTACGTCGTGACGGATGCAGATGTCTCCCAAGCGTTGCAGCTCTTCGCGTGTCCACACGCGGCCAGCGGGATTATGGGGGTTGCAAAGCAACAATAGCTTTGCCTTTGGGTTGGCTGCTTTACGTTCCAGGTCGTCAAAGTCCATCTGGTAGGTCTGCTCTTTGAATATCAGCTTATTTTCAACAATCTCGCATCCGTTGTTGCGGATGGAGGAGAAGAAGCAGTTATAGACGGGTGTCTGTACAATGACCTGATCCCCTGGTTGAGTGAAGGCCTTGATGACTACCGACAGGGCTGGTACCACGCCCGAGGTGTAGAGTATCCACTCTTTTTGGAGGCTGGTCCACCCATGACGCTGCTTGAACCAGTTGACTACAGCATCGTAATAGCTGTCAGGTACTTTGGTATAGCCAAAGATACCGTGCTCTACACGTTTGTGCAGGGCCTCGATGATAAACGGGGCTGTCTGGAAGTCCATATCGGCTACCCACATAGGGATGACGCCTTCTGGGCAGGAGTCCCATTTATAGCTGTTGGTACCTCGACGGTCAACCAATTTGTCAAAAGGAGATTGAACACTGTTCTTCATTTTTAACACGTATTATGTTGTATATTATTATATTGGGGTTATCAAAGACTATGTGGTTCTCAAATCTCAAAGTCTTGATACTAAGTTCTTCGTATAATCTTGAATCCCTATTTTTGTCCATTTCATGCTTTTGGCTATTGTAATGATAGTCCCCATCTAATTCAATACATAGTTTTAGTTCGGGGCAGTAGAAATCAAGTATATAATTGCCTATGCTAAATTGCCTTCTAAATTTTAAGTTCTCAACCTGTCTGTTTTTTATTAATGACCATAGTTTGGCTTCTGCAGGTGTTCCGTTTGACCTAAGGTCCTTCCTGATATACTTAAGACTTCTGGCATTTTTCTCGTTATTTCTTACTTTCATGTTATGAATGTTTTTGTTTATACCCCTCCGTCCCTTTGGGACACCTCCCCTAAACAGGGGAGGAGTTTTGGTTTAGCTGCTCCCCTGTTTAGGGGAGCTGTCCGTAGGACTGAGGGGTCTTAATATTATCCCCTGGTTAGAATCTGGCAGTCAGCTGCTCCCTTTAGCTGCTCCCCTGTTTAGGGGAGCTGTCCGTAGGACTGAGGGGTCTTAATATTATCCCCTGGTTAGAATTTGGCAGTCAGCTGCTTGGTTTAGCTGCTTGGTTTAGCTGCTCCCTTTAGCTGCTCCGTTTAGCTGCTCCCTTTAGCTGCTCCGTTTAGCTGCTTGGTTTAGCTGCTTGGTTTAGCTGCTCCCTTTAGCTGCTCCGTTTAGCTGCTCCCTTTAGCTGCTCCGTTTAGCTGCTTGGTTTAGCTGCTTGGTTTAGCTGCTTGGTTTAGCTGCTCCGTTTAGCTGCTTGGTTTAGCTGCTTGGTTTAGCTGCTTGGTTTAGCTGCTCCCTTTAGTTGCTCCCCTATACAAGGGAGGAGTTTTGGTTTAGCTGCTCCCTTTAGCTGCTCCCTTTAGCTGCTCCCTTTAGCTGCTCCCCTGTTTAGGGGAGCTGTCCGTAGGACTGAGGGGTCTATTATTCCTTATGCTGTCCGTAGGACTGAGGGGTCTTAATATTATCCCCTGGTTAGAATTTGGCAATCAGCTGGGGCCTTGATGTTCTTGTCGATGATGATTTCACCATAACTGTCGGCAACAATCTTGCCTGAGGTAGGGTTCTTGACACTCTTGATATAGCCCTTGACGTCGGCCTGAACAGTAGAATACTCAAAGGCACGGTCACATTCGGCATCGAAGGTGCAGTTCTCAAGCACCAGGTTAGTCACGTAGCAAAGAGGCTGTTCGCCGGCGATATGGCAATTCACCAGACGTAGGTTTTTGGTATGCCAGCCCAAGTACTCACCATCAAGGGTTGAGTCATATACGGTGACATTCTCACACTCCCAGAATGAGTCTTTGGTGACGATATTGGCATTGTGCACCTCGACGTTCTTGCAATACTGGAACACATACTTGCTATCGCTGTCCAAGCCAAAAACCTTGATGTTGTTGCAGTGCATGAAAGGGTAGGTGCCTTCGTGCAGGGTAACATTGTTCAGCACCAGTCCGTCTATGCCCCAGAAGGTCTCGTCAGCATCATTAATAGTGACGTTGGTCAGTTCCAGGTTCTTCATCTCACGGAAGAATTTCGGTCCGTTGATGACGCAATCCGTCATCTTCATGTCATCAGAATACCAGATGGCTGAGCGAGAGCCTGGTGCAAAGTAGCAGTTGGTGATTTCCGATCCCTTTACGTGCCACAATGGGTATTTTCCCTCGAAATAGCAGTTTCTGCATATGATATTGCTACATTCCTTGATGCCCGACTCGCCAAAGGTAATCTTCACGTGGTCGAGAATGGTGTCATGCGTCTCAAACAGAGGACGTTCGCCTCCAAAAATTTGGTTCTTAATTTCTTTCATATAAAATAAATTTACTATTGTTTTCTGTTTATACCCCTCCGTCCCTTTGGGCCACCTCCCCTATGTAAGGGGAGGAGTTTGGGAAAGTCTCTTTTCTTATTATAGTGTTACCCCTCCGTCCCTTTGGGCCACCTCCCCTATGGAAGTGGAGGAGTTTTATTTCTCCTAATTTATGAGGCTGTTTTTGGGGATATAGCCTTCATCCAGTTGCCCCAGCGAAGCCTGCAGAGGAAGATAAATCCACGGAAACAGAGTTCTGTACACATGGCAATCCAAACACCCTTCAGTCCTAAGTTGACAGCAAGAACAGCAGACAGTGGGATACGTACTGCCCACATGCTGAACAGGTTCATGCCACTTGGTATCAGGGTGTCAGAAGCTCCCACAAACACACCGTAGCATACGATGGCTGCTGCAAACATCGGTTCGGCAAAAGCTTCAATGCGCAATGCCATTACGCCTAATTGTCGTACTTCTTCTACTGGTGTCATCATACTCAGGACGAATGGTGAGCCTGCGTACATCACGGCACCCATGAATGCCATTACACACATGCCCAAGCCTACCGTCATATATGCAAATTTGCGAGTCAGATCCCTGCGTCCGGCACCCATGCTTTGTCCAACGAGGGTTGTAGCGGCATCGGCAATACCATAGCCGGGCATATAGCACAGACTTTCAACCACGATGCCGAATGAATGGGCGGCTATGGCAAAGGTGCCAAGAGGTGCCACAATGACGGTAGTAGCGATGTAGGCACTACTCATTACTATTTGTTGGATTCCCATAGGACCGCCGATGTGCAATGCCTTCTTGATATAGTCCCACTTGGGTTTGAAACTGCCTTTGTCGATGGTGAGTCTCAAATCTCTGGAGCGGAAGCACAAAAAATACATCAGCAGGCAGGCTACCACACATTCGGCACTTATGGTGCCTATGGCGGCTCCTACGACTGACAAGCCTGCGCCTGGGATATATAGGCTCATACCTAAAAAATCTATCGTACGAGAAGGGAATATCAGGAAGAAGTTGAATATCACGTCTAAAGTCATCATCACCACACTCATCAGACTGGGTATTATCATGTTACCACTACTTCGTAACATACCAGAACCCAACATGCTGGCTTGGAAAATAGGAATGCCCAGTGAGAAAATGGCGAAATAGGCTGATGCTGTGGCATTGATATCCTCGTTTCCACCCAACCAGACAGGCAACCACGGACTGATGATGATACCTATCATACCCATGATACATCCAAAACCGATGACACTTGCCAAAGCCTGACGAAGTACGGAACGGGCATTCTTGTCGTCATTTGCACCCAGGAGATGTGCCACCTGTACATAGAAACCTGCTGCTGCACAATGGCATACACTACCCATCATCCAAGTGGTGGTCTCAATGAGTCCGATGGAGGCAGAGGCGCTGGCGCCCTGACTACCTACCATTGAGGCGTCGATATACTGCATCATGGTAGTGGTGAGCTGGGCGAGGATGGCAGGGGTGGAAAGCTGTAACACCAACCGAAGTTGTTGTGCCGTTGTCATCGGTTTACCCTGACGGATAAGTAGTAATAATTCGTCCTTTGTATCTTTTTTTGTTGCCATCTTTCGAGATGCAAAATTATAGTATTATAGGTTATTGTACAATAGTTCTTGCTTTATGACGAAAAAACGCTACCTGAAAAGGAAAGCTTCTATTCGCTTAATTGTTCCGTTGCCTTACTGCTTCATATAAAAGGATAGCGGCACTGACACTCACATTGAGTGAGTCTAATTGTCCGAGCATAGGAATACGGATATGTGCATCGGCAGCTTGGCGCCAAACTTCAGTCAGACCCGTTGACTCTGTGCCCATGATGATGGCAGTTCCACAGGTCATATCGGTATCATAATACAACTTGGAATCTTGTAACTGAGCAGTTAGAATCTTGATATTGTTTAACTTTAAGTAATTAATGCAATCGTCTGAAGAACAGGCTACACAAGGTACACTAAATATAGCACCTATAGAGCTGCGGATTAAGTTGGGGTTGTAGAGGTCGGTCAGGGGGTCGCATACGATGACGGCATCGGCACCAGCTGCATCGGCACTGCGTAAAATGGCACCTAAGTTTCCTGGCTTCTCTACACTTTCCAACACCATCAGCAAGGGTTGCTTCTTGAGTTGAAGGTCTCTCAGCCTGAGTTGTCGAGCTTGCACAATGGCGATGACTCCTTCTGTGGTTCCTCTGTAAGCCATCTTCTCATAAACCTCTGGCGATACCTCGTAAGCTGCTATGTTTTCTGATAGCTGTGGCAAGGGATTGGCGTCAGTAAGTTCTGGGCAGAAAAAAATGCTGTTGATGGTAAAACCAGCTTCCAGGCAATGCTGCAGCTCTCTGAGTCCTTCTACCACAAAAAGTCCCTGTTTGCGACGCTCAGCCGATTTCTGCTGTAGTGCCACCACTTGTTTTACCCTTGCGTTTTGTAAACTGACTATCTTGTTTTCCGCCATAATCGTCATTTTAGTTGCAAAGATAGTTTTTTTTTTGTTACCTTTGCCGTTAATAATTACTAATAGAAATGAAAGATGAAGAAGATTCTACTTATTTTGGCATTGACAGCTGGTTCTTCGTTTGTGAAAGCTGAAGACATAAAGGTGAATACCTTGAAGTATGCTGGTCCTTTTGCTATGCAGCAACCTTACTTAGTGGATGAGACAGATGTCAATGCTAAGAAGTACTCGCCTGAGTCATTGATAGATACGCCTTTGCCACTGACTGATGTGTTTACTTCTTCCCGGGCTGATATTAAAGGCAATGATGGTATCACTGTTCCAAAGTCGGATGCTGAATATGCTTTACATCTGATGGGTTTCACCATGCAGAACAACCGCTATGGGAAGGCCAAGTTGACGGTGGAAGGACTGAAGAAATATCATGTTTTTTTAGATGGCACCAAGGTGGGTATGGATAGTCTGGTGTTGGAACCCGGTACCCATCGGGTGGTGATTAAGGCGTTGACCACCAAGAACAATGCTGAAAAGATGAAGGTGACCATCGGTATCGCCGATAATGGGTTAGTGAAACTGACTGATGCCAAAGCGGGCAGAAACATCCTGCTGACTGATATCCTGCATGGGAAGCGTTTCAGTAGTGCATCGCTCTCAGCTGATGGGAAGTATCTTATCACTAATTATACCGAAACTTTGCCAGGAGGTAAGACTTATTATTCTACCAAGATTTCTGAACTTTCTTCAGGCAGAATCCTTAAACAAAGTGAAGATAATGCCCAGTGGATGCCTCGCTCGTCGAAGTATATATTCTTCAGATCAGGAAAGCAGGGTAGAGAACTGGTGGCAGTGGACCCATTGACAGGTGCTGAGGAGGTGCTGGCGAGCCAGTTGCCTGAAGGTCGTGCCGTGATGGCACCCACAGAAGATTTCCTTGTCTTTATGATGCAACAGGAAGGTCCAAAGGAACGCAAGGATGTGTTTGAGGTGCTGGAGCCTGACGACAGACAGCCTGGATGGCGCGACCGTTCCTATTTGGCTAAATATGATTTGAAAACGCATGTCTTTCAACAGCTAACATACGGCTACAGAAACATGTACCTGAACGATATCTCTCAAGATGGCAGGTTTATTTTGTTTAGCGTGAGTACCAACAGATTGACAGCACGTCCCACCTCGTTGCAGACTGTGTATCGCATGGATATTAATACGCTGGAAGTAGAAAAACTGGTAGATGGTGATGGTTTCTTGGCAGGTTGCTCTTTCTCACCCGATGCCAAGCAAGTATTGTTCCAAGGCTCACCGGAAGCGTTTAATGGCGTGGGTAAGAATGTAAAGCCTGATCAGGTGCCCAGCATGTATGACTATCAGCTGTATGTGATGAATGTGAAGGATAAAGAGGTGAAACCGCTCACGAAGTATTTCAATCCGAATGTGACTGATGCGGAATGGAGTCCTGCAGATGGGAAAATCTATTTCATGGCTGAGAACAAGGATAGTGTGAGCTTGTATCGTATGGAGCCCAATACTTGGGAGATTCACCAGATGCGTGTACCTGAAGAACTGGTGAAGAGCTTCTCGCTGGCAAACAACGCCCCAGAGATGGTATATTGTGGACAGGGTACCGCAAATTCCGACCGTGTCTATTCTGTAAATTTGAAAGATGATGAATGTTGTCTGGTAGAGGATTTGAGCCACGAGTTGCTGGATGGCATCAAATTGGGCGTTTGCAAGAGTTGGAATTTTGTGAACAGTCGTGGTGATACGATTTATGGACGTTATTACTTGCCAGCTGACTTTGACCCGAATAGACAATATCCTATGGTGGTGGACTATTATGGTGGATGTAGTCCGACCAGCCGTACGTTTGAGAGCCGTTATCCACAGCATGTGTATGCTTCAATGGGCTATATTGTGTATGTGGTGAACCCAAGTGGTGCTACTGGCTTCGGACAGGAGTTTGCGGCTCGTCATGTCAATACGGCAGGTAAGGGCGTGGCAGAGGACATCATCGAGGGCGTGATGCAGTTTACGAAGGAACATCCGTTTGTCAATGCGAAGAAAATTGGTTGCATTGGAGCTTCTTACGGTGGCTTTATGACGCAGTATCTACAGACCCAGACCGATATTTTTGCAGCTGCCATCTCTCATGCTGGTATCAGCGATCACACCAGCTATTGGGGAGAAGGATATTGGGGATATAACTACAGCGAGGTGAGCATGGCGAACAGTTATCCCTGGACGCGCAAAGACCTGTATGTTGACCAGAGCCCATTGTTCAATGCTGACAAGATACATACTCCTCTGTTGTTCCTGCATGGGAATGCCGATACCAATGTGCCTGTAGGTGAGAGTATCCAGATGTTTACTGCTTTGAAACTGCTGGGCAGACCTACTGCATTTGTGGTAGTAGAGGGGCAGAATCACCATATACTGGATTACGATAAACGCATTCGTTGGCAGAACACCATCTTTGCTTGGTTCCAGAAGTGGTTGCAGGATGATGACAGCTGGTGGGAGGCGATGTATCCAGCTAAGAAGTTGTAAGACGTATTTGAGGGCATATAGAGCTCTCTCCTTTTCAATAGGAGAGAGCTCTTCTTTATTTCTTGATGAGGCCGTCACGTTTCAGTTCGGCCAAAGCCCTTGAGAGTGATGGTCTTGTTACCCCTAATTGTTTGGCTAATTCTTCCTGTTTGGGCAACTCGTCGTGTTGCTCCATATAACTCAGCAGACGTTGTTTCAGCTTATGTAAGTTCAGGTCGAAGATGCGTTTGAAAACTCTTAGACTAATATCTGCCATACCTCTCAAATAAGACTGCATGAAGATGGGACGCTCATGAAGGAATGTCAAGAGCTTCTCTTTTTCAATAAAATAAAGGTCGCAGTCTGTCTTGGCTATGATGTCAACATTGAATTTGTTGTTGGTGGCAAATAAATAAGTATAGCCCAAGATGCTGGGTGACTCTATGTTTGCCAAGATAAGTTCTTTGCCATAATCATTGATCATGACAGAACAGACAGAACCTTTGGTCATGATGGCTATTTTGTCGCATATCTCTCCTTGATGGGCCACATAGTCGCCTTCCTTATATTGTCTTAACGCTCCGGGAGATGAAAATAGCAGATTGGCAATATCTTCTTCCGACAGACCTTTGAAGAAATCACATTTTTGTAACTCGTGTAAGTTCATTATTAATGTTTATTAACAGACTTCGTAACATATGGTACAATTCTTGAACAATCTTTGCACTACCTTTGCATCAGTTCAAAGGACAAAGAAAGTATTTATTTTTTTAAAAAAGAAATTTTAGAGAAGAAATTTTAGTAAAATACCAAAAACCAGACTAAACCTAATCAACTATGATTTATTTTCTAATTTTGACTTCGTGAATGGTTGATTGGCACGGGATAATGGAAGCGTCCATGTATCCCGTGCCGCTTTTTTATGGCTTTTTCACCATTAACACTGTGGCATAATCATATACCTTTATCTACATGAAACATCGCCTGCATCACGCAGACGATGTCTCTCTAACAATAAAACTATCGTACGTAAAAATTAGAATGTCAAATGAATACCTCCCATAAAGGTGGCTTTTGGCATTGGGAATCCAGCATTGATTTCATACTTCTGTGCCAGCAGGTTCTCGCCTTTGACAAAGATAGTGGCAAATTTGGCTAACTTGTAGTTGACGTCAGCATTCCAGATGATAAAGTTCTCTTTCTGTGGATTGTCACCTACAGCAGTAAATAAGCTGTTTATATACTGTATGCCTGTGTTGAAACTCCAACGGTTCTTGCTGTAGTTGACACCTGCAAACAATTTGTTCTTTGGGGCAGCTAAAACAGGATTCTTCATGTGGAGATAGCTATAGTTGGCATTCACGCTCCAGTTGCTGTTGATGCGATAGGCGATGTTTCCTTCAATACCCCAATTTTCGATTTCACCTGTATTTAAATTACGAGGCTTTCCATCCACACGCACGGTCTGAATCATGTTGTCACCTTTTAAATAAAAGAGATTGATGCCATAGTTCAATGCTCCATCCAGTACGCGTTGAGTAAACGACAACTCATAGTTCATCAGTCGTTCAGGCTTCAACTCGTCGTTCTGTGGTGGGAACATATACATTTCTCTTATACTTGGATTGCGGAAGCCTTTGCTAACCATCGCCTTGATTTGTGCATCTTGCGGCAGACGGAAAGACAAACCACCTTGTGGGATTAACTCTGTGCCTGCCTGTGAATGATGATCTACACGCAAACCTGCGTCAAGGGTGAGCCAAGAGGTGATGTCCTGACGGAAATCAATATAGCCAGCCACTTCGTTCAGTGACTTATCTGCGTAGGTGTTGGTTACCTCACCCGTGGCGCGCGATTCGTTCCACGCATGTCCGTGGATGTGTTGGAAATCGATACCACCAGTTATACGGTTGCCCTCAAAGAGTTGTACGCTTTGGAACCAGGAGATTCCCATCATGGAGTCATCGGAAAGATAGAATGCTTTCTGCGGACCGCTTTCTGGTCCAGGGGTATAACCGTCGTTGATTTTATGATGTCCCCAGTTGATGAAGAAACTCAAGGCGCCAGAAGTCTTATTATAGTTGTTTTCTATAGCAACAGAGGCTGCTCCACGGGTAATCCACTGGTCGCCTTCTAAGATAGGTGCCTGAATGGTGCCTGGGTTGGTGGCATTGAAATGAGTAAGATTCAGGTCAGCATGAGCTTTCCAGTTGTCAGTAAAGTCATAGCCCACTTTGCCGTAACCGCCATACTGCTCAAACTCCATGTGCTTGCGATGACCATCAGTGCGATTGTAAGAGAGCGACAATACGCTATTGAACTTACCAGCCTTTACACGATTGGTAGCTTCAGTTTGCAATGTGTTGTAGGAGCCGTAGGCTACACTGACATCGGTCTTTACACCATCCTCCAACATCTTACGAGTGACAATATTGATAACGCCCCCCATAGCATTAGAACCATAAAGCACGGATGCAGGACCTCGCAGTACTTCTACTTTCTCTGACATCAAACTTTGATATACATCAGCGATGGGATGTCCGAAGATACCCATGTATTGTGGATGCCCGTCAATCAGTACCATCAGCTGACCGCTACCACCACTGATACCACGCAGGGAAATACCACCAGCGGCACCGCCAGATACGCCATAACCCATTACGCCACGAGAGGTGACGAAAAGGCTGGGTACTTGCTCAGTAAGGGTAGGGAGTACTGATGAACGATGACTTTCAGTAAGTTTCAAATGATTAACCGTGGTGATGGTCATTGGCAAATGGCGGATATCGGTACTGTTTCTCGTACCGGTAACTACCACTTCATCTGTTTCTACATCTTTAGAAATGTCGTTGTTTTGTGCCTTTGCTGACAAAATAGTGCCTGCTAACAAGGCCATCAATAATACTTGTTTTTTCATTTCTATATAAATAATTTCAACTTCTATTTAGTTTGCAAACTATACCCCTCAGTCAGCTCCCACCCCTCTGGCGCTTTGCGCCACCTCCCCTCGGGCAGCTCCCACCCCTCTGGCGCTTTGCGCCACCTCCCCTCGGGCAGGGGAGGAACTCTCATAATACTCCTCCCCTTGCAAAGGGGAGGTGTCCCAGGGGGACGGAGGGGTAATCTCTCAGTCAGCATACCCCTCAGTCACTTCGTGACGGCTCCCCTAAACAGGGGAGCAGCTTTTTTTAAACTACTCCTCCCATCGGGCAGCTCTCATAATACTCCTCCCCTTGCAAAGGGGAGGTGTCCCAGAGGGACGGAGGGGTAATCTCCCAGTCAGCATACCCCTCAGTCACTTCGTGACGGCTCCCCTAAACAGGGGAGCAGTTTTTAAAGAACGCCTCCTTGTTTTCAACAAAGCGTTGCACTACAGGCAGAATTTCATCTACCGTCTGTTCGTTGTAACACAAGGCTTCAACAGGACACCAATCAGTCAATTTGGTATTCTTGATGTAGGTTACCAACTGGTCGAAGTCTGTAGTTACTCCTGCATCGCGTAGCAGTGTCAATGCAGACAAACTGATAAGGTCGGCATATACGTTCTTAACGCCTCCCTTCACCAACATAGCTGCTGCCGCTTTGCCAATCACTCGGTCGGCCACCTCGGCACCCGCCAAGAACGATGGCTCACGTGTAAGCAACTTGTACAGGTCATCCACTCCACGATGAGTGTATGTCCTTACTTCCTTGTTGCTAACCACACACGAGCAACCTTCTTCATGGAGTTTCTCAATCAGTTCGTTCATCGACTTTTTCATAGATTCCTTTTCGTTTGCAAAGTTCGTTATTTATATAGATATGATAATTATTTAATTCAAACCATAGTTTGTTGATTTCAAACAATTCATCTTAATCTCTTCTCTAAGATAGTTGACTTTCCTCTAATCTCTCCCAAAAATAGGGGAGCGCCCCCTTTATTTCCCTCTCACTTCCTTAGGTACTTTTCCAGTCTTCTTCTTCAAGAACCCCGTAAACGAGGCTTGTTCTTCAAACCCAAGTGCATACGCCACTTCCGCAATATTCAGTTGCGTCTCTTGCAGCAGTCGGATGGCCTCTTTCACCAAACGACTGGCTATAATGTCGGTAGTCGTTTTACCTGTTACCTGTTTTACCACTCGGTTCAGGTGGTTCACATGAATGGACAACTGTTGGGCATAGTCAGCCGCCGAACGCATCTCCAGTTTCTCTTGTGGGTAGTTAATGGGGAATTGTCTGTCCAGCAACAACAGGAAAAGCTCAACTGTTCGTTGAGCAGCGTTGTGTTGAACTTTATAGGGCCTTTCTTCTTTGCCACGCATGGCCTCATATATAATAAGGTGAAGAAGACTGTGAATAAGTTCGTCCTTCATCCCGTCCTCATCAGCCATACTTATCTCCTGCATCCTCTGGAACAGTGACTTCACAATTTCCAATGCCTCTTTGTTGAGGTAAATGGCCTGATTACGAGTGAGGTCGAGCAGGGGGGTACTCAACAGGAAAAACCATTCGTCTTTGCGGATAAACTCATTGCTGAACATGATGGAAAAGCCTTTCTCTTCTGCTTCATCTGAGAAAGGTTCCCAAGCAGAGGGCAGGGCAGGGTTGGCAAAAGCCACAGTTCCAGGGGTTACCTCTATCCATTTGTCGGCATAGGATAGCTTGCCACGTTCCAGAAATAATGACACAATGAAATAGTCGGCATAGCTGAACACCACTTTGTTCAGCCTCTTGCGATGTTGCCACACCTTGTAATATGCCTTCTTTTCTGACATGAAACGATAAAAGAGGTTAACCAATATGCGAAGATAGCATAAAATAGTTATCTTTGCAAAAAAAAAGATTATGGAAGAGAAGAGAGCCGATTTGAAAGCCTTGGGCAAGAAAACAGTCTATCGTGAGGATTATGCCTCTGAAGTATTGGAAGCGTTTGACAACAAGCATCCTGAGAATGACTATTGGGTACGTTTCAACTGCCCTGAGTTCACGAGTTTATGCCCTATTACTGGTCAGCCGGATTTTGCAGAAATCCGCATTGGTTACATTCCCGACATCAAGATGGTAGAAAGCAAGAGTCTCAAGCTCTACCTGTTTAGTTTCCGTAGTCATGGCGCCTTCCATGAAGATTGTGTGAACATCATCATGAAAGACCTTATCAAGTTGATGAATCCCAAGTATATTGAAGTAACGGGATTCTTCACTCCTCGTGGTGGTATCTCCATTCATCCATACGCCAACTATGGCCGTCCTGGGACCAAATACGAAAAATTGGCGGAAGAACGCTTGTTCAAGCATGAATAAGTAACTGTCGTAAGGTGGGCAGCCATCAAGGTTTGAACCCTTTATGCCAAACTGCCTTTACATCCTCACAGAAGTTATAGAGAATATGTCCACCTGCGATGCGGCGACCAGCAGGCAGAAAACCGCAGATGATGCGTGTGATGTGACGCCTGATGTTAAAATCTTTCGGATCATCCACCCCCAGGCTCTCTACGCGCAGACTGAAACGTCCGATACCGGGCAGCACTACAGTCTGCCCTTCACCCAGTTTCTCTTTGAGTAAATCCTCTAATTCGGTGACAACTGCTGCAACAGTACCCTCTGACAGATGACTGTTGCGGCATGCCTCTTTCATGAGGTCGCGCAGGGTTATTTCTCCCTGACTGACGGCTTTTGCAAAATACTTCCCGTATGAGCTGCTGCTCTTGATATTGTTCCTGATAAGTTTGATATGTACTGCCATAATTATTATTTGTTGATTTAGTTACATAGTTACACTATGCTTGTTAATTGCATGACGCTTAGTTGTTATGCTTAAGTGTAACTTTTTTGTGAAGTTACACTGCTTTCGCTCACACCAAAACAAGTTGTTTTGGGTTGGTTAACTACCTTCTAACACCTCTTAGGAAGCATCTTAACGATACCAAAACAACTTGTTTTGCTGTTTAACATTACTTCTTTTTGATGAGAAAAGCAGAGCCTTGACTCTGTCGCTTACGTTTGTAGCCCATCTGCACAAGCCTTCGTCCCAGCCTTCAGCGCATCAATGGTCATTGTGTTGCGAGTAGCATAAGACATACAAAGATACTAAATGTTTTGCTGAAATGTACCAACTTTTCCTATTTTTTTATGATGCTTTTTTGCAGCTAAATACCCACTTATTATGTTTGGCTTTTTTATAATCTGGCGCAATCTCGTCTTTTTTGCCAGATTACGCCAAGTTATACATCGCATTGCTAACATATTTGAGGGTCAACAAGAAAGCCAACCTTCCCATCGGGGTTAGTTGGCTTTCTTGATATTTGAAACCAGTAGGGTAGGAACCGATTATTCCTTGAGGTCAATCTTCAGTGACAGTTCGTCGAGCTGTTTTTGCTCGATGGCAGACGGAGCCTCTAGCATCACATCACGTCCGTTGTTGTTCTTTGGGAAGGCGATGCAATCACGAATGCTATCCAATCCGGCAAAGATGCTTACCCAACGGTCTAAGCCGTAGGCCAAGCCACCATGAGGGGGAGCACCATACTTGAAGGCGTTCATCAGGAAGCCAAACTGCTCCTGCGCTTTCTCTGGTGTGAAGCCTAAAATCTCAAACATCTTGGCTTGCAGCTTAGGATCGTGAATACGGATAGAACCACCACCTACTTCTATACCGTTGCAAACCATATCATAAGCGTCTGCACGGACATCTTCTGGCTTAGTGTCTAACAAAGGAATATCCTCGTCTTTTGGATGGGTAAACGGATGGTGCATCGCCATCAGGCGATTTTCCTCGTCGCTCCACTCAAACATGGGGAAGTCAACCACCCATAACAAAGCGAACTTGTTCTTGTCACGCAGACCAAGATCATCAGCTACCTTCAAACGCAGTTCGCACAACTGCTTGCGAGTTTTCATCACATCCTCACCACTCAGTATCAAAATCAAATCGCCTGGCTTAGCCCCAAAGGCTTCTTTCATCTGCTGCAATACCTCTTGTGTATAGAACTTATCTACACTTGATTTGACATTGCCATCTGCTTCCACACGAGCATATACCATACCCTTGGCACCAATCTGCGGACGTTTCACATATTCAGTCAGCGCATCGAGCTGCTTACGGGTGAAAGAAGCTGCACCCTCTGCACAAATTCCGCCTATGTAAGCAGCATTGTCGAATACACTGAATCCGTAGCCTTTCATGATGTCCATCAGTTCTACGAACTTCATGCCGAAACGCAAATCAGGCTTGTCGCTACCATAATACTTCATAGCATCTGACCATGGCATACGCAGGAAAGGAGCCTCGCCCAAATCCACGCCACGCAGAGTTTTGAACAGGTGCTTAGCCATACCTTCGAACAACTCAATCACATCGTCTTGAGTTACAAATGACATCTCGCAGTCGATTTGGGTAAACTCTGGCTGGCGGTCGGCACGCAAATCCTCATCGCGGAAGCATTTGGCTATTTGGAAATACCTGTCGAAGCCGGCAACCATCAGCAACTGCTTCAAGGTTTGAGGACTCTGTGGCAGGGCATAGAACTGACCTGGGTTCATGCGAGAAGGCACCACGAAATCTCGTGCACCCTCTGGCGTAGAACCAATCAGTACAGGTGTCTCCACCTCAATGAAACCGTGATTGTCGAGATAGTTGCGTACCTCGATGGTCATCTTGTGTCGAAGCTCGAGGTTCTTGCGAACGGCAGATCTTCTTAAATCGAGGTAACGGTATTTCATTCTTAAGTCATCGCCACCGTCGGTATTGTCCTCTATGGTAAATGGAGGTGTCATGGCGGCATTGAGGACGTTCAACTTGTTGACAATTATCTCTATATCGCCTGTAGGGATGTTTTTGTTTTTATTGAAACGTTCGTTAATGGTACCAGTTACTTGAATAACATACTCACGTCCCAGCTTGTTAGCTTCCTCACACAAAGCAGCATCTACTTCTTCGTTGAAGACAAGCTGTGTGATGCCATAGCGGTCGCGCAGGTCAATAAAGGTCATACCACCCATTTTACGTGAGCGCTGTACCCAACCAGCCAGCGTAACTACCTTGTTAACATCAGTTATGCGGAGTTCTCCGCAGTTATGTGTCCTATACATATTTTAATTTTGGTTTAAAATTTATGCAAAATTACATTATGTGTGGCAAATAAGCAAATTTTTCGAGCTTTTGCTGAGTATGTCTGATTTATTTATTACATTTGCCAAATACAATTACTTAATCTAATACTTAGAAGAATATGGCATTAATGGTTATTCAATTGCTAGTGGTACTTGGAGCCCTCTATGTAGGCTCTCGTTACGGTAGCTTGGCATTGGGCGCTATTTCTGGAATTGGGTTGGCTATCTTGGTGTTTGGCTTTAGCATGAAGCCTGGCTCGCCTCCAACAGACGTTATTTATATCATCATTGCAGCTGTTACGTGTGCAGGAATGATGCAAGCTTCTGGCGGTATGGATTGGCTTATTCAAATTGCAGAACGAATGCTTCGTAAACATCCGGATCGCATTACGTTCTATGCACCACTTACTACGTTCTTTCTGACTGTGCTGGTGGGAACAGGACATGTAGTTTATACGCTCATGCCTATTATCTGTGACATAGCCTTGAAAAAAGGAATTCGTCCGGAACGCCCTTGCGGTGTGGCATCTATCGCCTCTCAGGTAGGTATTACTTGTTCGCCAATTGCTGCTGCTGTGGTAGCATTCACTACCATTTCTGCGGCTAATGGCTTTGATGTAACCATTCCCCAGGTGCTAATGGTTACCATTCCTGCTTGTTTGTGCGGCTTGATCGCTGCTTCTGCACTTAGTTTCAAACGTGGGAAAGACTTGGATAAAGATCCTGAGTTCCAGAAGAGGTGTCAGGATCCTGAGCTATATCAATATATGTATGGTAGCTCTGCTACTACTCTCGATAAGAAAATTTCCAAGGAAGCTAAGCGTGCGGTGTATATTTTCTTGGCAGCTCTCTGTGTGATAGTCTTTTTTGCGGTCTTCCAGGATATGTTACCTCATTTCCCCAAGGCTGATGGTACGACAGAAACATTGAAGATGAATATTGTGATTCAGATCGTGATGATATCTGCAGCCGCTTTTATGATTATCTTCTGTAAAGCTAAGCCTAAAACTGCAGTTAATGGTGCTGTTTGGCAGAGTGGTATGGTCGCTGTGGTAGCTATATATGGTATTGCTTGGCTGGCAGATACCTATTTCAGCAATTATATGACAGAGATGCAGGCTGCATTGGGCGATGTGGTAGCTAAATACAATTGGTCTATTGCTTTTGTGTTCTTCCTGGTGTCAGTGCTGATTAATTCTCAAGGTGCCGTAGTGGTGGCTATGTTGCCATTAGCATATTCGTTGGGTATTCCTGGAGTTGTGCTACTGGGTGTGTTACCAAGCGTATATGGCTATTTCTTCATCCCAAACTATCCATCAGATATTGCTACTGTGAACTTTGACCGAAGTGGTACTACGGTAATTGGAAAGTACTTGTTGAATCATAGTTTCATGATGCCTGGCTTGGTTTGTGTGATAACATCTACCATTGTGGCATATCTTATTACATCTATTGCTTTTTAGTAAATGAATGAGTTTTTTGTAGGCAAGAAGGTAAGGCTTCGTGCTATGGAGCCAGAAGATTTGGATTTTCTGTACCAGATGGAGAATGACCCATCGCTGTGGTCAATCTCCAACTTTACGGTACCTTATTCCAAAGCTGTGTTACAAGCCTATATTGACAACTCTATGAATGATATGTTTGCTGATCGTCAGCTGCGTCTGATTATCTGCGAACTTACACAAAACCGACCGATAGGCATTATTGATGTTACTGACTTCGAACCCATGCATGGCAGGGCTGAAATAGGTATATCTTTACTACAAGAAGTGCGTGGCAAAGGGTATGCTGCTGAAGCGTTGAACCTGCTGAGTGATTATGTTTTTACTTTTCTTCATTTTAAACAGCTCAATGCCCATATCTTGGTGAATAATGTGGATAGCCTTCATTTGCTACATCATGCAGGTTTTGTGGATAGCGGTGTTTTGAAGGAATGGTGGAAAATAGGGGATAGGTATTACGATGTGGTATTACTTCAGAAAATTCGTCCCGAATAGCACTGCTTTGATTTGAAACATTCTTAAAAATTGAGAGCCGTTATCAATGTCAGTGAGGACGGCTCTCGTCTTTTTTGTGCCTGGTGTAGAAACCAACGATGAACAGACCTAAGAGTATCAAGAAAGATCCCATGACAGATACCCATGTTACTGGCTCTTGTAAGAAAATGGCAGATGCAATCATCGTGGATACTGGAGATAGGTAAATGTAGTTGGCTGATGTTAATGCTCCTAACTCGCGAATTACGATGTTCCATAATACAAAACAAATCAATGCTGCTATCAATCCTAAGAAAACCAGGTTTATCCATATGACAGGCTTGCTAAAATCCTCTAATGGGAATTGCCACGGATTTATTAAGAAAACAGGAAGGATGGTAAGTATGCCATAGAAGAATACTTTCCGGGTAAGGAAAGTGACATTATATCTACTTGTCATGTTGCGCATCAATAAACTGTATATAGCCCATGCACCAGCTGCTACCAATGCAAGAAAATCGCCTATAGGGTTGAGTTTCAGGATAAAGCTACCATTAAAGATGACCAATGCTACACCGAGTAATGAGATAAATGAACCTCCTACGATGGGTTTGGTAGCTTTGATTTCTTTTGAAAAAGCCATCCCAAGAAACAAAGTAAGCAGGGGCGCATTACATACAATGAATGCAACATTATTTACCAATGAGTATTGGATGGCTGTATTCTCTGCCCAGAAATAGAGCGATCCGCCTGAAATGCCTAATAGCACCATGGTAAACTCATCACGCCAATTGTCAGTAAATAGTTTGCGAGGAGAGAAAGTCCATACCCCTAAATAAGCAATGATGAAACGCAAAAGAAAAATCTCTTGTGGGTTCAAGCCATTTAATATCAAGAATTTTGTGTTGATGAAAGTGACACCCCAGATGGCAATGATACTGACAGCCAATATGTGATATGGAAGTTTGTTTTTCATGCGACATCGCAAATATGCGTGCAAAAATAGTGATTTTTCATCAAAATGTACTATCTTTGGACAAATAATCATCAATAACAAAGTTTTTATGACACCGATTGAACAAAGAAATGAATTGTTGGCGAATAAGGTAATAAAGAGCCTTAATACACATCATATTGAAGGATATTATTGTGCTACATCAGCTGATGCAATTAATAAGTTATTGGCACTTATTCCCAAAGGTAGTAGCATATCATGGGGTGGTTCTATGACAATTCGTGATATGGGATTGACAGATGCTTTGCATAAAGCAGGAACATTTACTTTGTATGACAGGGATTTGGCAGAGTCGCCAGAAGAAGTACAAGCTGTCTATCGTCAGACATTCGGCGCAGATTTCTATATCAGTAGTGCCAATGCAATGAGCGAACAAGGCGATATCGTGAATATTGATGGAAATGGCAATCGCGTAGCCGCTATAGCCTGGGGACCCAAGAAGGTAATCTTTGTTGTTGGCATCAATAAAATAGCAAAAGATTTGGATGCTGCTATCAAACGTGCGAGAGGAACTGCTGCTCCTATCAATACTGTTCGTTTGAACCGTGAAACCCCATGTACTTTAGATGGCGTTTGTCATGATTGTCATTCTCCTAATAGTATTTGTAATCAAATTCATATAATTAGGAATTCCTATGACAACGGACGTTTCTCTGTGGTGATTGTAGGTGAAGAATTAGGCTATTGATTATGGTAAAGAAAGTAAAATTTGGGGTGGTTGGCACCAATAAGATTACAGACTGGCTGCTGACTGGAGCGCATGAAGACGAACGCTTTGAGTTGTCGGCTATTTGTTCAAGAACACAAGAGCGAGCTGATGAGTTTGCTGCCAAATATGGAGTGAAGCATACGTTTACTTCTGTTGAGGAAATGGCCTTAAGCGATGTGGTGGATGCTGTATATATTGCTACACCTAATTGTACTCATGCGAAGATTGCCATTACCTGTATGAATCATGGAAAGCACGTGTTGTGTGAAAAACCTATGGCTTCGAATGCACATGAGGTAAAACAAATGATAGATGCTGCTAAGAATAATCATGTTGTGTTGATGGAAGCTATGATCGCTACCATGAATCCTAATTTCTTAAAAGTAAAAGAGCTGTTGCCTTATTTAGGTGTTATTCGAAGATATTTTGCTTCATACTGTCAGTATTCTTCCCGTTATGACAAGTTTAAGGAAGGTGTTGTGCTCAATGCCTTTAATCCTGCATTATCTAACGGGGCTATGATGGATATAGGTATATATACCATTTATCCTTTGATAGCTTTGTTTGGTAAACCAAAAGCAATCAATGCCCAAGGTTTTATGCTTTCCAGTGGTACTGATGGACAGGGTGTAGTGAGTCTTTTATTTGATGGAATGAATGCTACTGTTCTCTATTCTAAGATTGCCAATTCATACCTCCCTGCAGAGATTGAAGGCGAAGATGGAAACTTGATTCTGGATGAAATTCATACAATACGCAAAGTTACCTATATCCCTCGTCCTGCTGCAATGTCTGGCAGAGGTCCGAAAGCAGAGCCTCAAGCTATGAGTGTGGTGAATAATCATGATGATTATTATTATGAGGTAGCTGAGTTTATCAATTTAATTGAACATGGGAAATTGGAAAGCGATATAAATTCACATGCTGTTTCGTTGGCCACCATTGAAGTAATAGATGAAGTTAGGAAACAATTAGGTGTAGTGTTCCCTGCTGATAAAATTGAATGAAAAGTGCTAATTTTTAAAAAAATAATCGAAAAAATAATACACTATATAAAATAAATGTTTAATTTTGCACCGTTTTTCAGATGCGGGTTATCCGTTCTATGAAAGACAAATGGTATTTATGTTTAATTTAAAAGTAAAAAGGAAAATGTTACAGGAAAAAGTTGGAGAAACTGCAGGTGTTATTTGGAATGTTCTGAATGGTACCAATGGTTTGACTTTGAAAGACATCAAGAGCGAAGCAAAGAAAAACGACGTAAAATTACTCGACAAGGACGCATATCTGGCACTTGGCTGGTTACTGCGCGAGAACAAAGTTGAGGTTACAGAAGATGGTAAGGATTTGTTCATTAAGCTGATCTAATCTAAGCTTAATACATAAAACTATTAAATGTGTCGGTAAAGTGAATCTTTATCGACACATTTTTTTGTGGTGTCATAAAAAGTTTATATTTTTACGCAATTAAAACGATAGTGAGTATGTATTTGTTAGGTTATGACATAGGAAGCTCGTCTGTAAAAGCGAGTATAGTGGAAGTTCAATCGGGTAAGTGTATTGCGTCTGCATTCTATCCTAAGCAAGAGGCTGAAATCATGGCGCCTCAAGATGGCTGGGCTGAACAGCACCCGGAAATGTGGTGGAAGCATCTTAAATTGGCTACAGCTGATGTGTTGTCTTCTTCTCACATTAAGAAAGAAGATATCAAAGCGATAGGTATTTCCTATCAGATGCACGGCTTGGTTTGTGTGGACAAGAACAAACATGTGTTGAGGCCTTCCATTATCTGGTGTGACTCTCGTGCTGTGGGTATAGGACAACAGGCTTTACATGATCTTGGTACCGACTTGTGTCTGTCTCATTTGTTGAACTCACCTGGTAACTTTACGGCTTCTAAACTGGCTTGGGTGAAGCGCTATGAACCTGAAGTCTTTGAAAAAATTGATAAGGTCATGTTACCTGGTGATTATATAGCCATGATGTTGACGGGTGATGTCTGTACAACTATTTCTGGTTTATCAGAAGGCATGTTCTGGGACTTCAAAGAAAACAAATTGGCAGACTTCCTGCTGCATTATTATGGCATAGATGCATCAATGATAGCAGATATCGTACCTACTTTTGGAGAACAAGGCAAGGTGACTAAGATGGCTGCACAAGAACTTGGTTTGGCAGAAGGTACTCCTGTGGCCTATAGAGCAGGAGACCAACCTAACAATGCTTTGTCGCTGAATGTGTTTAGTCCTGGTGAAATTGCTGCTACTGCAGGTACTTCTGGAGTGGTTTATGGCGTATCTGGACAGATTAATTACGATTCCTTGAGTCGTGTAAATACTTTTGCACACGTTAATCATACGCATCAGTTAAACCGTTTAGGCATTTTGTTGTGCATCAACGGAACGGGCATTCTCAATTCCTGGATGCATCATAATATTACTCCGTCTTTGGATTATCCAGATATGAATCGATTGGCTTCGTCTGTGCCTGTTGGCTCTGAAGGATTAGTGGTGCTGCCGTTTGGTAATGGTGCTGAGCGCGTGTTGCAAAACAAGGAACTTGGCTGCTCTATACATGGATTGAATTTCAACAAGCATAATGAGAGACATATATTACGTGCTTCGCAAGAAGGCATTGTATTCTCTTTCTGCTATGGCATTGAGATAATGAAGCAGATGGGATTGAATATACAGCACATTCATGCTGGCAGGGCAAATATGTTTAAGTCGGCACTGTTCCGTGATACTTTGGCCACTGTTAGTGGAGCCATGATAGATGTATATAAAACAGAAGGCTCTGAGGGAGCTGCAAAAGGAGCAGGCATGGGCGCTGGTATTTATCAAAATCACAACGAAGCTTTCGCTTCACTCGAATGTCTAGCTCATATTGAGCCTCTGGTTTCGCAGAGAGATGAATATCTTTCTGCTTATCAACGTTGGAAATCTGTTTTGAATAAAGAATTATCAATCATTAAATAATATACTATGGTAAAGGAGTATTTTCCAGGAATCGGCAAGATCCCTTTTGAAGGAACAAAGAGTATGAACCCAATGGCATTTCATTACTATGATGCAGAGAAAGTAGTGTTGGGTAAGAAAATGAAAGATTGGCTGAAGTTTGCCCTCGCATGGTGGCACACACTCGGTCAGGCAAGCAATGACATGTTTGGTGGTCCAACCCGCCATTATGCATGGTTTGATGAAGAGTGCCCTGTCTGTCGAGCTAAAGCTAAAGCTGATGCTGGCTTTGAAATCATGCAGAAATTGGGTATTGAATACTTCTGCTTCCATGATGTTGACCTGATTGAGGAAGGTGCAACTATTGAGGAGTATGAAGAACGCATGAAGGTAATCACCGACTACCTTAAAGAAAAAATGAGTGGCACTGACATCAAACTATTGTGGGGTACTGCTAATGTCTTTAGTAACAAACGCTATATGAACGGTGCTGCTACCAACCCAGATTTTGATGTGGTAGCTCGCGCTGCTGTGCAGATTAAGAATGCCATCGATGCTACTATTAAATTGGGAGGAACCAACTATGTGTTCTGGGGAGGCCGTGAGGGCTATTCTTCATTGCTGAATACGCAGATGCAGCGTGAGAAAGATCACTTGGCTAACATGTTGAAAGCTGCTCGTGACTATGCTCGTGCTAATGGCTTTACTGGCACGTTCCTGATTGAGCCCAAACCAATGGAGCCAACGAAGCATCAGTATGATGTGGATACAGAAACCGTAATTGGTTTCCTGCGCGCCAACGGATTGGACAAAGACTTCAAGGTGAATATAGAAGTGAATCACGCTACTTTGGCAGGACATACTTTTGAGCATGAACTTGCTGTGGCTGTTGACAACGGTATGTTAGGCAGTATTGACGCTAACCGTGGGGATGCTCAAAATGGTTGGGATACCGACCAATTCCCTATCGACAATTTCGAACTGACGCAAGCTATGATGCAGGTTATTCGCAATGGCGGTTTGGGTAATGGCGGCATGAACTTTGATGCTAAACTGCGTCGTAATTCTACTGACCCAGAGGATACTTTTATTGCTCATATCAGTGGTATGGATGCTATGGCTCGTGCTTTGCTGAATGCAGCTGCCATCATTGAAGAATCTCCTTTGCCTAAGATGTTGAAAGAACGTTATGCAAGTTTCGACGCTGGTGAAGGAAGGCGTTTTGAAGAAGGTGAGATGAGTTTGGAAGATCTTGTTGCCCATGCAAAGAAGAGTGGTGAACCTGTGCAGAAGAGTGGCAAACAAGAACTGTATGAAACGATTCTAAGTTTGTATTGCAAATGAGTGTAATCAAAGTAGGATTGGTACAAATGTCGGTTACAGCCAGCATCTCTGATAACAAGGAGAGGCTGGCTGCCAACATTAGGGCATGTGCAGAAAAGGATGCCCAGCTTGTTGTGTTGCAAGAGCTTCATAACACACCCTATTTTTGTCAAGTGGAAGATGTGAAGAACTTCGATTTGGCAGAATCAATACCTGGTCCGTCAACCGCATTTTATAGTGCTTTGGCAAAGGAACTGAACATTGTGTTGGTTACTTCGTTGTTCGAGCGAAGAGCTGCTGGCTTGTATCACAATACTGCTGTAGTCTTTGATGTGGATGGAAGTATTGCAGGAAAGTATAGGAAAATGCATATACCTGACGATCCGGCTTACTATGAAAAATTCTATTTCACACCTGGCGACCTTGGTTTTGAGCCCATTCAAACATCGTTAGGAAAATTAGGTTTGATGGTGTGTTGGGACCAGTGGTATCCTGAAGGAGCACGCTTGATGGCGTTAAAGGGTGCGGAAATGCTTATATATCCAACGGCTATCGGATGGGAAAGTACCGATACTCAAGAAGAAAAGCAACGTCAGTTAGACGCATGGCAAACCGTTATGAGAGGTCATGCTGTGGCAAATGGATTGCCTGTAATTGCTGTCAACAGGGTAGGGTATGAACCAGACCCTTCAAGGCAAACCGATGGTATCCTATTTTGGGGAAATAGTTTTGTTGCTGGCCCACAAGGAGAATTGTTGGCAGTTGCCAGCGCAGATAAAGAGGAGAATCTGGTGGTGAGGATTGATATCGAACGCTCTGAACAGGTCCGTCGCTGGTGGCCTTTCATGCGAGATAGAAGAATAGAGTCTTATGAAAGTATATTGAAACGCTTTTGCGACGAATAGTTAATAATCAAATAGTTTAATTATGTCACTAACAACAAACATCATATTAGACCCACATGGTGAAGAATTGATGCAGCAGTTTCGTGCTCTGCTTCCCAGTTTGAAGAAAATAGAGAAACAGGCCTATAATAAAGTGAAGAAAACATTGGATGAACAGGGGATCTATGTAACGGCCATTGAACATAGGGTAAAGTCAGAATCATCACTAGCAGGAAAGTTGCTCCTAAAAGGCGCAAAGTATCATAGCATCAATGATATCACAGATTTAGTAGGTTTCCGCATTATAACTTTCTATAGTGATGATGTTGATAAGGTAGCTATCATTGCGAAAAAAATGTTCGAAATAGATTGGAAAGAATCTGTCGATAAACGTAAGTTGCATGAATTAAATAGTTTTGGCTATAACTCGCTTCATTATATATGTCGCTTACGCACGAAAGATCCTGTGTTAAAGAATGTACGTTTCGAATTACAGATGCGCACAGCCCTGCAACATGTATGGTCCACTATCGAACATGATACGGGTTATAAAGGTAACGTGAAAATTTTGGACGAACATCGTCGTCAGTTCAGCCGCTTAGCTGGAATGCTGGAGTTGATAGATGACGAATTCAGTCGTTTGCGCAATGAAATAACAGAGTACCGTCGTAATGTTCAAAGTTTGGTACAGTCAGGTAAATTAGATGATGTAGCATTGACTATCGACTCTTTTAAAAGCTATTTGGAAACACATCCGTTTGATCGCTTAAATCAACGTATAGCGTCTGTAAATCAGGCAGAAATTTTCCCTTCCTCAATGATGGGATTCCTTCCATTGCTGGTGTCGTTTGGTTTTGAGACTTTGAGTGATGTGAATCGTTTCATCAAAGATAATTCTGAGGATGCATACCAGTTGGCACTCGCACAGATAGCACTGACCGATTTAGATATTTTGGCGGAGAACATTGGCCTACAAAACTTATGCTTGGTTTATGTACTGAAACAGGGTAGAGGTCGTGAGGGGCTGCGAGATGTTTATGAAACCATAAATGGCAAAAATAACAATTATGATGTTTTGATTGATATGATTATGGAAATGGCCAAGGACTTGCCATTTTGGGATGATGTTTATAAAAAAGGCTGATTATGAGTAAGAAAAAGTATTTAGATAGTAGTGTCCTGGATAGGGCCATCTGTTTTGCTGTTAAAGCTCATGCCAATACAGAACGTAAAGGTAAAGGCTTCCCATATATTGTACATCCTTTAGAAGCGGTTGTTATTGTATCGACCATTACTTCCGATCAAGAGTTGTTGGCAGCAGCAGCTTTGCATGATACGTTAGAAGATACTGATACAACCTATGAGCAACTTGTGCAAGAGTTCGGAAAACGAGTGGCAGATCTAGTGGCTCATGAAAGTGATGTTAAGCTGGAAGGCAGTGCCTCAGCTACTTGGCATTTCCGGAAACAGATGGCTATTGAGCACTTGGCTGAAGCACCACTTGATGCTAAGATTGTGGCGATGGGGGACAAATTGTCAAATATGCGTATTATTGCTCGTGACTATTCTGTGATAGGTGATGAATTGTGGAAACGTTTCCACGTTGATGATCCCCAAGAACATGCATGGCATTATTATGGACTAATGCAATCTTTATCTGCTTTAAGCGATACAGCAGCTTTTCAAGAGTTTGCTACATTGGTTAAACAAGTTTTTGCTGATAAAATATTACAATAAATCATTGATAGATACGATCATACTTGCTTAATACATACTGTGTTGTGCTAAAATTGAATTTAATAAAAACTTTATAAACAGAATACAAAATATGGGAATGGTTATTGGAATTGACGTGGGTGGTTCTACCACTAAGATTGTTGGAATAGATGAAAACAATCAAATCATTCAGCCAATGTTTATAACAGCAGCAGATCCTGTTACATCGTTGTTTGGCGCATTTGGGAAATATCTACATGATAATAACATTAAACTGGAAGATATAGAACAGGTGATGGTGACTGGTGTTGGTAGCGCTTTTGTTACAACTCCTATTTATAATTTACCTACTCAGATGGTTGACGAATTTACAGCAGATGGTTTGGGCGCACGTCATTACATCGGGATAGACAAATTAATTGTTGTGAGCATGGGTACAGGTACTACATTTGTAAAAATTGATCATGACGAAATTAAACACATTGGAGGTATGGGCATTGGAGGCGGTACTCTCCAAGGTCTATCAAATTTATTACTCAAAACTCATGATATCAGTCAAGTAGCTGAGTTCGCTTTGCAAGGCGATCATACAAAAGTCGATTTGCTGATAGGAGATGTGTGTAAATCCGATCTCCCTGGCTTGCCTCTCCATGCTACTGCATCCCTTCTTGGTAAAGCACATAGCGATTCTTCTAAAGTTGATATAGCTGCAGGTATTATTGTTACAGTATTACAAACAATTGGTAGCGGTGCAGTGCTTTGTTCTCTGAATTCTGGCATAAAGGATTTCGTGATGATTGGTAACCTTACCCGAATGCCCCAATGTAAAGATGTTTTCAATGAATTGGAAGGCCTTTATGGTGTGCGTTTCCATATTCCTCCGTATGCAGAATACAGTACAGCCATTGGTGCTGCTCTTACCTATTTAAAAAATAATGAGAAAAAATAAATGCTCAAACAGTTTGAGGGTTGAAAAAAAAGTTGTATTTTTGCCGCGTTTTTCAGACAACATAATGTCTAACACAATTAATTATTAAACAATTTATTAACTAGAATGGAAAATTTAAAAGGAATCAAGCCACTCGATGAGTTCAATTGGGAGGCTTATGAAAGTGGCGAAGCTCTTTCTCCAGTCAGCAAAGAAGATCAGGAGAAGGCGTATGACAACACGCTGAACAAAGTTAATGAGCGTGAAGTTGTTGAAGGTACCGTTATTAGCCTGAACAAGCGTGAGGTTGTGGTGAATATCGGTTATAAATCCGACGGTATCATTCCAATGAGTGAGTTCCGTTACAATCCTGATTTGAAACCTGGTGATAAGGTGGAAGTGTACATTGAAAATCAGGAAGACAAAAAGGGTCAGTTGGTGTTGTCACACCGTAAGGCTCGTCTCTCAATGGCATGGGATCGTGTAAATGCTGCTTTAGAGAGCCAGGAAGTTATCAAGGGCTTTATCAAATGCCGTACAAAGGGTGGTATGATTGTGGACGTATTTGGCATCGAGGCATTCTTACCAGGTTCACAAATTGATGTTAAGCCTATTCGTGACTACGACGTATTCGTAGGGAAGACTATGGAGTTCAAGGTTGTGAAGATTAACCAAGAGTTCCGCAATGTAGTTGTTTCTCACAAGGCTCTTATTGAGGCTGAGTTGGAAGCACAAAAGAAAGAAATTGTTAGCAAGCTCGATAAGGGTCAGGTACTCGAAGGAACTGTTAAGAACATTACTTCTTACGGTGTATTCGTTGACCTGGGCGGTGTTGACGGTCTGATTCATATCACAGACTTGAGCTGGGGCCGTGTAAGCGATCCTCATGAGGTTGTTGAGCTTGACCAGAAGATAAATGTAGTAATCTTAGACTTCGACGAAGAGAAGCGTCGCATCGCTTTAGGTCTGAAGCAGTTGACCCCACATCCATGGGATGCACTGGATAAGGATCTGAAGGTAGGAGACCATGTAAAGGGTAAGGTAGTGGTAATGGCTGATTATGGAGCATTCGTTGAGATCGCTCCTGGAGTTGAAGGTCTGATCCACGTTTCTGAGATGTCATGGAGCCAGCACCTGCGTAGTGCTCAGGACTTCCTGAAGGTAGGTGATGAGGTAGAGGCTGTAATCCTGACCTTGGATCGCGATGAGCGTAAGATGTCATTGGGTATCAAGCAGCTGAAGTCTGATCCATGGGAGAACATCGAAGAGAGATATCCTGTTGGTTCACAGCATAAGGCAAAAGTTCGCAACTTCACCAACTTTGGAGTGTTCGTTGAAATCGAAGAAGGCGTTGATGGTTTGATTCACATTTCTGACCTGTCATGGACCAAGAAGGTAAAGCATCCTTCAGAGTTTACTCAGATTGGTGCAGAAATTGATGTTGTTGTATTGGAAATCGATAAGGAGAACCGTCGTCTGAGTCTTGGTCACAAGCAGTTGGAAGAGAATCCTTGGGATGCATTTGCAAGCGTATTCACTGAAGGTGCTGTGTTTGAGGGAACTATCACTGAGATGTTAGATAAGGGGGCTGTTGTTGCTCTGCCTCATGGCGTTGAGGGCTTCGTTACTCCTAAGCACTTAGTAAAGCAGGATGGTACTCAGGCTCAAGTAAATGAGACTCTTCCATTCAAGGTAATTGAGTTCAATAAGGATACTCGTCGCATTTTCCTGTCTCACAGCCGTACTTATGAAGATCAGGTTCGTGAGGAAAGAACTGAACAGCGTCGTGCTTCTCGTAAGAACAATACTTCTAAGCGTGAAGAGACTCCAGCTATTCAGAACCAGGCAGCATCAACCACTTTGGGTGATATCGATGCACTGGCTGCATTGAAGGCTAAGTTGTCAAAGGGTAGCAAGTAATAATTAGTTACCTTAATATATAAAAGGTGTCTGCATATTTTGCAGGCACCTTTTTTATTGCTATTTTTGTTGGCAGAACAAATTGATATAATATGGAAAAGTTTGAACTGACAATATTGGGATGTGGATCAGCAAAACCTACAACTAGACATCTTCCCTCATCGCAAGTGCTGAATGTGCGTGATAAGCTCTTCATGATTGATTGTGGAGAGGGAACGCAATTACAGTATTGCAGAAACAAACTTTCTTTTAACCGTCTAAACCATATCTTCATTTCTCATCTTCACGGTGACCATATGTTCGGATTGCCAGGTTTAATATCTACCTTTAACCTCTTGAACCGTACGGCAGAGTTGCATGTACATAGTCCAAAAGGGTTGGAACTGATGTTGAAGCCCATGATGGAGTATTGTAATTTCGATATGAGTTACCAGGTATTTTTCCATGAGTTTGATACTAATCAGTCTGCTGTTATTTTTGAAGACCGTACCCTAACGGTTACTACCATACCTTTAAAACATCGTGTGCCTACCTGTGGTTTCCTTTTCAAAGAAAAAGAAGGCTTACGCCATATTTGTCGCGAAAAGATTGATGCCTATGAGATTCCCATTGCTTACATTAATATTATTAAGGCTGGTGCAGATTTTATCCTACCAGATGGTGAGGTGATAGCTAATGAAAAACTTACCACTCCAGCCTCAAGAGCACATAGTTATGCCTATTGCTCCGATACGATGTTTCATCCTCAAATAGTGGAACAAGTGAGAGGTGTTGACTTGTTGTATCATGAAGCTACATATGCAGCCGAGCATGAGGCTAAGGCTCAATCGCATTTTCATAGTACCGCCCTTCAGGCAGCTCAGATAGCGAAAGAAGCACAAGTGAGACAGTTGGTGATAGGCCATTTCTCAGCACGTTACGATGATGAGAACATTTTGTTGGAGGAGGCCAAATCCATATTCCCCAATACCACTTTAGCGAAAGAGGATCAAAAGGTTTTAGTAGAAGATTAAACTTTTTCCTTTTTCCATAGTCTAATGAATAAAGAATGTAATAATAACATATGAGTGCAAGATTCGATGAAGAAAATGTGCTGAGGATGCTGCAAGAAGACGATGCCATGCAACGCAGGGCATTCGGCATGATTGTTGAGGAGTATGGCAAGCCATTATACTGGCAGATACGTCGTCTGGTACTAAATCATGACGATGCTAACGATGTGTTACAAGAGACATTTATCCAGGCGTGGAATAATATTGATTATTTTCGAGGCGAGTCAAAATTGTCAACATGGCTTTATCGCATCGCCATTAATCAGAGTCTGACCTTCTTGAACAAGCAGAAGGCGCAGCAAAGTGTGTCGATGGATGATGAAGAGGTGAGTGTGGCCAACCAATTGGAAGGTGATCCATACTTTGATGGTGACAAGGCACAACGTTTACTGCAGCAAGCTCTTACTACATTGCCGGAAAAGCAAAAATTGGTGTTTAACCTTCGCTATTTCGATGAGCTAACCTATACAGAGATATCTGAGATTATTGGCTCTACAGTAGGGGCGTTGAAAGCTGATTATCACTTGGCTGTGAAGAAAATCTCAAAATATTTTGAGGTAACTGATTAAACCATTTGAAATTAATAATGTCTAACAAATAGAAAACAATTGAAGCCATGAAAGAAGAAGATCTGTTGATACACAAGGTGGGGAAAAGCAACCCCTTCACAGTGCCAGAAGGCTATTTTGAAGACCTTACCAACCGTGTAATGGATAACTTGCCTGAAAAGCCGATACCTGAGTACAAGGTCAAACCGCTTACTTGGTGGGATAAGGCTAAACCCAGTGTTTATCTGGCAGCTATGTTTGCAGGTGCAGCTATCATTATTAAGGTGCTGGGCTATATGCATGCCAATAATCCTGATGTGATTGCCGCAGAAGAAGAACAATACGAGACTGAAATGGTGCAGAATATGGTGGATGCCATGCAGATGGATGACTATTCTTTATATTTGTATTTGTCTGATGCAGAGTAACTTTATTATAAACACATTTGAATTATGAAAAGACTGTTATTATTATTGACATTGGTGGTGGCTATAGCATCACTAAACGCACAAGAAACACGACGTCGTGAAAGAATGACGGCTGAACAGTTCCAGGCAAGACAACAGGAGTATCTTACTAAGGCCGCGGAACTGACTGAGCAGGAGGCGAAGGACTTCTTTCCTCTGTATTTTGAAATGAAGCAGAAACAAAAGACCATGCAGGATGAAGCATGGAAACTATTCCGCGAAGGTAGAGATAACAGTGCCAAGGAGGGCAGCTATAAGGAGATTAATGATGCATTTACTGAGTCTCAATTGAACTCAGCTCGCTTGGAGAAAGAATATCTTGAGAAATTCCGTAAGGTGCTTCCCGACAAGAAGATATTCCTCATTCGCAGTGCAGAGATGGGCTTCCGCACCAATATGGTTAGAGATATGTGGCGCCCTCGTGGTGAAGGTGGTGGAGTCCCCAATAGAGACAGACAACACAGACACAAGCCAGAATATAATAAGTAGTGAGTGATTGTTTTAAGGGTAAGCCGTTTCAATATTGAGACGGCTTCTTTTTTATTTTTCCAACGGATATGATTAATCAAAAATCATTTATTGTTATTATATTTGCAAAACTAAATTAGATGAAAATAATATAATATGAACAAAGTAGTTTTAATAACAGGTGCAACGAGTGGCATAGGACTGGCTTGTGCAAGAAAGTTTGCAGCTAATGGTGATAAGCTGATTCTAACAGGAAGGAACGAACAGCGACTTACTGCAATTCAAAAAGAGTTGGAGAATAAAGGTACACAAGTACTTACATTAGTTTTTGATGTACGAGATAGTGATGCTGCTAAGAAACACATAGCAGATTTGTCCGCTGATTGGCAGACGATAGATGTGTTGATAAATAACGCAGGTTTAGCACTTGGTTTGGATCCAGAATATGATGGTAATCCTGACGATTGGGAGACCATGATTGATACTAATATCAAAGGACTGTTGACGATGACTCGCCTTGTAGTACCTGGTATGGTGAAACGAAACCGTGGACACATCATTAATGTAGGCTCTGTAGCTGGAGATGCTGCCTATGCGGGTGGCAATGTGTATTGTGCTACAAAGGCTGCAGTGAAAGTTCTTTCAGATGGATTGCGCATTGATGTGGCAAATACGGCCATTCGTGTAACCAACCTTAAACCTGGACTCGTGGAAACCAATTTCAGCAACACGCGCTTTCATGGTGATGCAGACCGTGCAGCTAATGTTTATAAAGGCATTAAGCCGTTGACAGGTGACGATATTGCTGATGTGGCAGTCTATGCGGCCAATGCTCCAGAACATGTACAGATAGCTGAGGTGTTGATTCTGGCTACCCATCAAGCCAGTGGAAGTGTGATAGTAAGAAAGTAGTTTGTCCTAAATAAATACAATTATGAAAAAAGTCTTATTATCCATGTTGGTTATAACATTAACAATGCCGATGTTTAGCCAGTCAAATGTGTTTAATGCACAGATTACAGAAAAAGGATTCCAGAATCCTGTGATTCCTGGTTATTACCCAGATCCCAGTGTGTGCAGAGTGGGAGATGATTTTTACCTGGTATGTAGTTCGTTTCAATTTTTCCCTGGAGTACCTGTATTCCATAGCAAAGACCTGATTCACTGGGAGCAGATAGGCAATGTGCTAGATCGTCCTTCTCAGGTGGATTTAAGCAGGGGAGGTGCCAGCAGCGGTATTTTTGCGCCCACCATCCGCTATCACGAGGGCAAGTTCTACATGATCACCACTAATATCAACAGGATGTTTACTGGTAAAGCTGGTAATTTCATTGTGACTGCTGACAATCCTGCTGGTCCTTGGAGTGAGCCCGTGTTCATTGAAGGTGTGAATGGCATTGACCCATCTTTATATTGGGAGGATGGCAAGATGTATCTTTGTTGGAGTGCCATGAACCATATTGCTTTGACTGAGCTTGATCCTGTTACATATCAGATGATAGGAAAGCCAAGAAATGTGTGGGATGGTGATGGTGACAGCAGTCCTGAAGGGCCACATATCTATAAGAAAGACGGTTATTACTACTTGTTGATTGCCGAAGGTGGCACAGAGATGGGACACAAGGTGAACATTGCCCGTAGCCGTAATATAGAAGGTCCTTATACCAGCAACCCAGCTAATCCTATTTTGACTCAGAAACGCAAAGATTCCGTTTCAAGTGTATTGCAAGGTACTGGTCATCCAGATTTGATTCAAGCATCAGATGGTTCCTGGTGGATGGTCTATTTGGGCTTCCGCGACACTGTAGGTAAAATGCATCACCTGTTAGGTCGTGAAACTTGCCTTGCTCCTGTACGTTGGGATGATGAAGCGTGGCCTGTGGTAAATGGTAAAGGTTGGGTAGATATTGATATGAGTCATGTTAAAACATTACCTCAAGTGCTTATGTCACAATCTTCTAATTATGTAGATTTCAAGCAGGGGAAGAAGTTGGGATTTGAGTGGATTTATACCAATAATCCTGTACAGGAAAACTATGTATATGCCAATAATCAACTACAGTTGAAGGCTACTACTGTGAAACTGGATGACTCTAATAAGACACCTACTTTCGTGGCTCGCCGTCAGACCGATGTCAACTGTACTGTCACGACCAGTATGGCGTTGAAAAATGCCAAACCAGGCGATAGGGCAGGCTTGACAGTGTATATGGAGAGTCGTGGCCATTACGATGTGGCATTGGTTGGCTCTGCCGATGGCAGTCAGCAGATAGAGTTGAGTTATCGTTTGGGCAGTTTGAAGCATGTGGCTAAGACAGTGAAGCTGAATACCAATGGGACTGTACAGTTCAAGATTGATGTCACCAACGATTTCTATGCCTTCTCTTACAGCATCGACGGCAAGAAGTTTGAACCATTGGGCAAGATGGACAGCTTCTTTCTCTCTACCGAGACTTTAGGAGGCTTTACGGGCATGTTGTTCGGTTGGTTTGCTGAAGGAGATGAGGGTACCAATGCTATAGCAGTCATCGACTGGTTCGATTACAAGCCTGGTGCACCTTACAAAGCAGTCTCGCTTTATCCAACAGAATAATCATCATTGTTCAACTTAAATATAAACAATTATCTCCCGTAATTTTACGGGAGATAATTTATTTATTGTTGTTTAGCTGCAAACGCCTTTCCGGGCTGAACACATGGCCCTACTACTTCTCCTGTACGAAGGTACTGGAAGCGTGGCTCAAAAAGGATAGGTTTCAGCTTGCTGTAATCTACTTTCTGCTTCTCGTCCAAAAACTCTTCTTTAACAAAGGTGTTCACCACCTTGCAAATCAAAAGGTGCATGCCGTTGTCGGCATAGGTGTCGAGAAGTTCGCATTCCATTGTGACAGGTGCCTCATCGGGTATGGGGGCACCGAGCTCTCCTTTGGTCCATGGGAACACCTGGCTTTTATCAACTTTGCTGCCACTGACGATGCCTACATAGTCAGCACGTTGTAGTATGTTGTCATCCACTAAACTAATGCTCAGTACTTTGTGCTCGTTAATACCCTTGCAGGTCTCATGAGAAGGAGTAACACTCAGGGTTACGATATTGGCATCACCGATACCTACCCAAGCTACCTCAAACCAGTTGGGCTTAGCATTGACCATAGCGCCCACCACCACAATTGGGGTAGGAAAGGCTGCATTATATGCTCCGATATTTTTCTTCATAATAGTATGTGTTTAGAAAGTAAAAGTTAACCCATGACGGGTTAACCTTTACTTATATTGGGAAATAATGATTATTACTTAACCAGACCGCTGTTATTCAGGAAGTCGGCGCTTGCCTTGATACGATCGAACTGGATACCACTGCGAGTGTCTTCGATTTCTACGAAGAAATACTTGTGGTTGTGGCTGTAAAATGCTTCGAAAATCTTTGGGAAGTTCATCATACCGCTATCACCCAAGATCAGACGATCCTTGATGTGCAACATTTGGATACGGTCAGCATACTTGTTGATCCACTCTACAGGATCCTGACCACCCATAACAGTCCAATAAACGTCAAGCTCGAAGATTACCTTGCTTGGGTCGGTGCTCTCGATGAAGATCTCCTCAACAGTCTTAGGCATTGGCTGTCCCTCTTCAGGACGGAAACCACGAATAGCAAAACTGATAGGTTCTGTGCCACCAGGAACCAATTTATTGAACTCATAGTTGTGGTTGTGATAGCCAAACTGAATACCTGCCGCTTTGGTAATTTCACCAGCTGCATTGAATACCTCACCTACAAACTGAGCGTCTTCAGCGCTGTTGCAGTTAGGCAAACCTGGCTGCACCATGTACTGCAGACCGAGAGGCTGGTGATCTTCAGTGGCCTTTTTCCAAAAGTCCTTAATCTGCTCGAAATTGTCCTTTGAGTAGTCGCGTACAGGTGGGTTCAGGTGTGAACTCACGATTTCTATACCTGCATCGTCAGCCATCTGTTTGAACTCTGCCATAGTAGCCTGGCCAATCTTACCGTCACGATAACCTGCCAGCTCGATATAGCTGTAACCACTTTCCTTTACTTTCTTCAGACCTTCTGCCAAACCGTTAGCTGATAGTTCAGGACCCAGTGAATAAATCTGCAAGCCCAACGGACCGCCACCCTTAGGGGCTGCTTCAGCTTTTGCGCAATTGCTAAACAGAGCACCCAATGTCAGTAAGGATGCTCCCTTTAAAAATTCTCTTCTGTTTGCCATAATTTAAAATTAATGAGGTTAATAAATTCTTTGTTTTGTTGCATATAGGTAATTTCAACTTCGCCTATGCGGTGTAAAATTAGTGAAAAACTTATAATACTGCTATTATTTAACGAATATTATGATAATTATATATCATATCAATATACTAAAGCGTGTATTATTAATGTCTATTTCAATATATGCTTTATTCTGTCCAGCTCTCCATCACAAGGAGCAGGCTGAATGCCCAGTATGTGACAGATTAGTGGATAGATATCCACATTCTCAAACTGTCGGGCTATGTAGCCTTGCTTAAAGGCAGGACCCACAGCACGGAAGATGGCATGCATATAGGGGTCAGTAGGGTCAAATCCATGAGCACCATATCCACCACGAGGCGTATTTCTGAATTCCCAGCCCATATCAGGTGCCACTATGATATCACCTATGCGATTACTTGTGCCATAATGCAAATATGCAGGTATCTCTTCCTTTTTCCATACAGATAGGTGAGGAATACCCTTCAGTGTATTATAGATTGTCTCTCGGTATTCAGGCTTGGTAAAGATAGAAGTAGGAATGCCAATAATCATATGTTCATACCATTCTGTCTTTAGGTAATCATCAGGATTTACTATTCTGCTTGGATGCACAGAAGCCATACCGTGATCAGCCAGCACGATGAAGTTGATTTTGTTGGCTATAGGCAATTGCATCAAACCGTCATATAGCTTTCCCACCGATTCATCGACAAGTTTCGCAGCCTTGCATGCCTCTTCGCTATTGGGACCAAAGGTGTGTTCTGTATGGTCTGGTTCATCGAGATACAACAAGATGAGGTGGGGGCGCTCCGGCTCAGGCAGTTGCAGGTATTCCAAAGCCTTGTGTACTCGCTCTTCGTAAGATATTAACGGCTTGCCGTAGTCATACCAGAAAGAAGCGTGACTATTGTCATCATTCAGGTCGCTACCCACCCAGTAGATGGTAGCCGCTTTCACCCCCTGCCGTTCAGCAGTTCGCCAGATAGGTTCGCCCAAGAAGAAACGAGGGTCTTTACCTGTCAACTTATCGCTTGATGCGTAGGTTAGTTGCAGGTCAGGATCCCAGAACGAGTTGTTCACTATGCCATGATGGTCGGGATAGAGTCCAGTAGCTATCGCATAATGGTTGGGAAAAGTAGAAGCAGGATAGGATGGTTGCATATCCGACTGTATCCCCTCCTTTGCCAACCTGTCCATTGTTGGGGTTTCATAAATGATGGGAAAATCCCAACGAAAACCATCGCAAGAAACGATAACGGTATAGACGTCTTGCGCTTTAACAACTAAAACTAATAAACAAATTATCAGTGTAGTTATATACCTTTTCATAAAGTATAAGTTTATTTCCTGATTTTGGTATGATTCATGTTTGGCTCTTTGATGACAGGCTTGTTGCCACCAGCACGTTTCACCAAGTCTTCAAACAATTTTATCCATTGCTTGTCTCCTTGCTGAGCAAAATATTCAGGATGCCACTGAACACCTAAGATGTTGTATTTGGGGAATCCCTCAATAGCTTCAATCACACCATCGGGAGCTGTAGCCACCACCTTAAAATCGGGCGCAACATCCTTCACCGCCTGATGATGGGATGAGTTGACAGCCAACTGTTCCTGTTGCATGATTTCATACAAGTGCGAGTTTTTATCAACATTTACATGATGGATAGGTATAGTGCCACTTGAACGTTGTCCATGTTGAACCACAGGGCGGTTAGGGAACTGTGAAGGGATGTCTTGGTACAGAGAGCCTCCAAACGTGACATTGGTAAGCTGTTCACCTCGGCAGATGCTTAACACAGGCTTGTTTAGCTTCACCGCAGTTTGTAACAACCATCTGTCACTGAGGTCTCTTTCATAGTTCACACCACCTAATGCGCCTACTGGCTCCTCACCATAGAAGAAAGGATGAACATCCTCACCACCGCTGAGGATAAGAGCGTCAACCTTGTTCATAACCTCAGCTGCCGCTAATGAATCTTTTGCCAAAGGTATTAAAACAGGTATGCCTCCGGCATTTACTACTGCGTCCACATAAGTGAATCGCACACTTGCAGTATTATCACTTGCACTGTAACCAGTACTAATGCCAATTAATGGCTTCTGTGCCATTGCACCTATGCTAATCATTAGCAGCGCTATACTCCAAATAGTTCTTTTCATTGTAGTTAATTAATTATTATGCAAAACTGTGGATAAGCAAAAGACAAAAGAATTTGTTTGATTTGTCAAGCGTAAGCAGTTTCGCAATACTTCGTTCTGCAAATATAGGAAATCCTTTCGGTTTTTTTGCTTTTATTTCTATTATTTGTAACTTTATCGCCAATTAACATAATACGTCTTGTTTTTATGGGAAAAAAAATAGTAACTATGGGTGAGATTATGCTCAGGCTTTCTACACCAGGCAACACCCGTTTTGTTCAGTCGGATGCCTTCGATGTTGTATATGGAGGTGGTGAGGCCAATGTGGCCGTTAGTTGTGCCAACTATGGCCATGATGCCTATTTCGTGACCAAATTACCAGAGCATGAGATAGGTCAGGCAGCTGTCAACTCCCTGCGCAAGTTGGGTGTCAAGACAGACTATATAGCCCGTGGGGGCGACCGTGTGGGTATCTATTACCTCGAAACAGGTGCTTCCATGCGCCCCAGTAAGGTAATATATGACCGTGCTCATTCTGCTATGGCAGAGGCAGATCCTGCTGATTTTGATTTTGATTACATCATGAGAGGTACCGATTGGTTCCATTGGTCAGGTATTACCCCTGCCATCAGCGATAAAGCAGCTCTGTTGGTGAAGCTGGCTTGCGAGGCAGCTAAACGCAACAACGTAACCGTTTCCTGTGACCTGAATTTCCGCAAAAAACTATGGACAAAGGAGAAAGCTCAGAGCGTGATGAAACCCCTGATGCAATATGTGGATGTGTGTATTGGCAATGAAGAAGATGCCGAACTTTGTTTGGGTTTCAAGCCTCAGGCTGATGTGACGGGTGGAAAGACCGATGCTGCTGGTTATAAGGGTATCTTTGAGGCTATGGCGAAGGAGTTTGGATTCCAATATGTGGCTTCAACTTTGCGAGAGTCGTTCTCGGCTACGCATAATGGCTGGAAGGCAATGATCTATAACGGTAAGGAATTCTACGAGTCAAAACGCTATGACATTAACCCCATCATCGACCGAGTGGGAGGTGGCGATTCGTTCTCTGGAGGCTTGATTCATGGTTTGCTCACCAAGCCTACACAGGGTGATGCACTTGAATTTGCCGTAGCAGCTTCGGCGTTGAAACACACCATTCCTGGTGATGTGAATATGGTAAGTGTAGCTGAGGTAGAGGCTCTTGCCGGAGGCGATGCTTCTGGCCGAGTGCAAAGATAACTTTGGCTCATTATTGATGGAGCCTTCATGGATGTGTGTGTGTAGGCGACATTTTAGACCTGACGTCAGTTGCTGGGCATGTCCATGAAGCGAAATAGGGGAAAGACTCTTACAACATCAATAATTGGAAAGATAAAGGAAAAAGAAATAATAAAGAAAGAATAGAAAAAACATAATTTTAGAAACTATGAAGAAAGTTTTGTTTTTTATCTTCGGTTTGCTGGCAATGGCAGTACAGGCAAGAAACGTATCGTCTCTCAATCAAGAATGGCAATTCAGAAAAGGAACGTTCGGCGTTTGGGGTGTCTATCCTAATATTTATGTGCCGAAGGGGGAGAAGGTTGTAAACCTGCCTCATACTTATAATGACGAGGACTTTATGAACGATGGAGGTTACTATCGTGGTGAAGGTTCGTATATGAAAGAGATTGATGTGCCAGAGAGCTGGAAAGGCAAGCGCATCTTCGTTAAGTTCGAGGGAGCCGGTTCTGTAGCCAATGTGCAGGTAAACTGGGTGCAGGTGGGTGAGCATAAAGGAGCCTACAATGCCTTTACCTTCGAGCTGACCGACTATCTTACCTATGGTCAGAAGAATTATCTGTTGGTTACATGCGACAACAGTCACCGTTTTGATGTAGCTACCCTCAGTGGCGACTTCAATGTTTATGGTGGTCTGTATCGCGATGCGTGGCTCATCATTACCGATGATGTAGCTATTTCTCCGCTCTATTTCGGTTCTGACGGCTTACAGGTAACGCAGAAATTGCTGACGGCCGATCGTGGAGAAGTAAGTGCGGAGATTCGTCTTACCAGTAAAACGGGCTACCAGGATTGTGAAGTTGAGTTCCAGTTGGTAGATGCTAATGGTCAAGTAGTGATTAGCAAAACAAGCAACATCATCAACAACGATAAAGTGACCATCAATGCTGGTGTCAACAATCCTCATCTATGGGATGGTATGGCTGACCCATATTTATATAAAGTAGTTGCCATCCTGAAGAAAGGAGGTAAGGAGATAGACCGTGTAGAAGACCAGTTTGGTTTCCGCAGCTTCTATGTGGATGAGAACAAGGGTTTCTTCCTGAACGGCAAACACCTCAAGTTGCGTGGTGTATCACGTCATCAGGACTGGGCAGGAATCGCTTCTGCCTTGACAAAGGAGAACCACATTACCGACTTGAACATCATTCAGGAGATGGGTGTTAATTCCCTTCGCTTGGCTCACTACCCACAGGCTCATTTCATGTTTGAGGAGGCCGACCGTCGTGGTTTCGTGGTGTGGGAAGAGATTCCGTTCATCACAGGCTATAATGCTTATAAGGAGTTTGAAGATAACTTGCGTTTGCAGCTCAAGGAAATGATTATCCAGAACTACAACCACCCAAGTATCATGTTCTGGGGTATCTTCAACGAGGTTCCTGGCGGTCACAATGCTATAGCTGCAGAACTGAGCGACATTGCTCATCAGCTTGACCCTGTACGCCTCACTACATCAGCTACTTGCTTTGAAGGCGACTTTAATTTCATTACTGACGTGATGGGGTGGAACAAGTATTTTGGCTGGTATGATGGTAAGATAGGCGATTTTGCGGCCTTCTTCGATAATTGGCACCAGACCTATCCCAATGCCAAGATCTCTATCAGCGAATATGGAGCAGGAGCCAGCATCAACCAGCATGTGGGCAAGTTCGATGAAGACAATAAGGAATATAACAATCCTCGTGGCAAGCTCCATCCTGAAGAGAAGCAAACTGTTTCTCACATGAAGCACATCAAGATGATTACGGAGCGTGATTATATCTGGGGCTCATACGTATGGAATATGTTCGACTTTGCTTCTTCCATGCGTACTGAGGGTGATACCAACAATATCAACGACAAGGGGTTGGTGACACACAATCGTCAGACTCGCAAAGATGCTTTCTACCTTTATAAAGCCAACTGGAACAAGGCTGAACAGACCGTACATCTCTGTTCTAAACGCTACGTTGACAGAAAAGAGGATGTGACAGACATCATTGTGTTCACAACAGCTCCAAACGTGAAACTCTATATCAATGGCAAGTTGGTGGGCACCCAGAAGACAGACGCATATGCTACCGTAGTATGGGAAAATGTGAAACTGAACAAGGGTGTTAACCAAGTTGAAGTGCGTACGGCTCATGGCAACGACTCGGCAACTTGGAATGTTCAATGACAATTGACAATGAATAATCTATTTGATATTAAAGATAAAGTTGTTATCATCACTGGTGGCACAGGTATTTTGGGGCATGCCATTTCATTCTATTTGGCAGAGCAAGGGGCCAAGGTGGTGATTATGGGCCGGAAAACTGATGTGGGCAATGCAATGGTGGCCGACATCAAGGCAAAGGGTGGGGAGGCAATGTACCTCACTACCGATGTGATGAATCGTGAACTACTGGAGCAGAATCTGGCGGATATCATGACTGCTTACGGCAGGGTAGATGCCCTGTTGAATGCTGCTGGTGGCAACCTCTCTGGCGCTACGATTGCTCCTGATAAAACATTCTTCGACCTGAATCCTGACGATTTCCAGAAGGTGCTTAACCTGAATCTGATAGGTACTGTCCTGCCTACGCAGGTGTTCCTGCAACAAATGGCCGCTCAGGGTAAGGGAGCCATCGTCAACTTCTCGTCGATGTCAGCTTTCCGTCCACTGACGCGTGTGGCTGGCTATGGTGTCGCAAAGGCAGGCGTGACTAACTTTACTGCTTATATGGCAACAGAGGTGGCTAAGAAGTTCAGTACGGCTATTCGTGTCAATGCCATTGCCCCAGGCTTCTTCCTGACCGAACAGAACCGAACCTTGCTCACCAACCCTGATGGCAGTTGGACACAACGAGGACTGGATATTATCCACCAGACACCCATGGGACGCATGGGAGAACCTGAAGAGCTTTGTGGCACCATCCACTATCTCATCAGCGATGCCTCACAGTTTGTCACAGGTACCGTTGCCATTGTCGATGGTGGCTTTAATGTGTTTACAATTTAATTTTTAATGTATATGGTTTTGTGTGAACAGACATTCCGTTGGTATGGACCCAACGACCCCGTGAGCTTGTCGGACATCAAGCAAGCTGGTGCCACAGGCATCGTTACCGCTTTGCATCACATCCCTAATGGTGAGATATGGTCGGTAGAGGAAATCATGAAGCGCAAGCTGATGATTGAAGAGGCAGGCTTGAAGTGGTCGGTGGTGGAGAGTGTGCCCGTACACGAGCATATCAAGACACAGACAGGCGATTATCTGCGTTACATCGAGAATTACAAGAAGAGCCTGCATAATCTCGGCTGGTGTGGCATTAAAGTGGTGACCTACAACTTTATGCCCGTACTTGATTGGACACGCACCGACTTGGCCTATGAGATGCCTGATGGTAGTCGTGCCCTTCGATTCGAGCGTGCCGCTTTCATTGCTTTTGATTTGTTCTTGCTGAAACGCCCAGGTGCCGAAGCTGAATATACAGAAGAAGAAAAAGCCAAGGCAAAGGCCCGTTTCGAAAAGATGACGGACGAGGAGAAGCATCGTTTGGTGCGCAATATGATTGCCGGCTTGCCAGGCTCAGAAGAGAGCTTTACACTGGAGCAGTTCCAGCAAGAGTTAGATAGGTACAAAGACATCACGCCTGAGCGTCTCCGAGCCAACCTCATCTATTTCTTGCAAGAGGTAACACCTGCTGCCGAAGAAGCAGGAGTAAAGTTGGTGATTCATCCCGATGATCCTCCTTGCTCCATCTTGGGGTTGCCCCGCATCATGAGTAATGCTGCCGATTTCCAGTCGCTCGTTGATGCCGTGCCATCACCGGCAAACGGTCTTTGTCTGTGTTGTGGCTCGCTGGGCGTGAGCGCCGAAAATGACCTTCCTGCCATGATGCGTCGCTTTGCCGATCGCATCCACTTTGTTCACTTGCGTAGCACCCAACGTGATGCCGAAGGCAATTTCTATGAAGCCAACCATCTGGAGGGTGATGTGCCTATGGTGGAGGTGATGAAGGCATTCCTTGAGATACAGCAAAAGCGAGGTGAGAGCATCGCCATGCGCCCCGATCATGGTCATCAGATGGCAGATGATTTGCGCAAGCAGACCAATCCCGGCTATTCGCTCATTGGTCGTCTGCGTGGCTTGGCAGAGCTTCGTGGCCTTGAACTCGGCATTGCCCAATCTTGTCACGACTCGGCATAGCTGATGCAGGGCTTGCGCTTTGCTCTTCGCCTTGTGGATGTGCCGACGGCTGACTGCGAGCAGACATTTGGCTTCGCCCTATTCTGTTTCGACTCGGCCAAATCGATGCCAGCATCTTTGGCTTTCGCAGAGTCAAGCTTGTTTGAAACAACTGACTACAAACCGAGAACCATAATGCTTACATTAATGGCCAAGGTGCGAAGGAGGAAGACAATAGTCAATGCCGAGTCGCGACAGAATAGGACGTAGTCCATTTTTAATTCTCAATTCTCAATTTAATTGTATATGAGTAAGTTCGATAAATTAGCAGTAATGCAAAAAATAGGTGCCACTAAGATGGTGCCAGTGTTCTATCACCAAGACGTTGAAATAGCCAAACAGGTGGTCAAAGCCTGTTATGACGGAGGTGTCCGTGCTTTCGAGTTCACCAATCGTGGCGATTTTGCCCATGAGGTATTTGCAGAAGTAAGAAAGTTCACTTGGACAGAATGTCCCGAGTTGGCATTGGGCGTTGGCTCAGTGGTTGATGCTCCTACGGCATCACTCTTTATTCAGATGGGAGCCGATTTCGTGGTAGGCCCGTTGTTCAACCCCGATGTGGCGAAGGTCTGCAACCGTCGTGGTGTGCCTTATACGCCAGGTTGTGGCAGTGTCAGTGAGGTGGGCTTTGCTCAGGAAGCCGGTTGCGACCTCATCAAGGTATTCCCCGGCGACGTACTGGGGCCTAAGTTCGTGAAAGGCTTGTTGGCTCCTATGCCTTGGAGTAAACTCATGGTGACTGGTGGAGTTGAACCTACCGAAGATAATCTCTCTGCATGGTTCAAGGCTGGAGTCTTCTGTGTAGGTATGGGCTCCAAACTCTTTCCCAAAGACAAGATAGAAGCCAAGGATTGGCAGTATATCACCAACAAGTGTCTTGAAGCCTTGAATATTATTAAGAAATAAAGTCGAAATGAATGTGTGTAGATGGCTTGTCTGCTTGCAGTCAGCCTCGGCACATTCATGAGACTCTCGATCTCTTTAACCTGACAAAAAACCAACAACCATGAAACCTTTTTTAGATAAAAACTTTCTGCTTCAGAACGATACGGCTCAGAAGCTCTACCACGAGCATGCGGCGAAGCTGCCCATCATTGACTACCACTGCCACCTCAATCCCAAAGAGATAGCAGAAGACCATCGTTTCCGTTCCATCACCGAAATGTGGTTAGGTGATGACCACTACAAGTGGCGTGCCTTGCGAACCAATGGGGTGGATGAGTATTACATCACGGGTGGTGCCTCCGACTGGGAGAAGTTCCAGAAATGGGCAGAGACCATTTCCTATGCTTTTCGCAATCCGCTTTATCATTGGACGCATTTGGAGCTTCGTACGGCCTTTGGTATTCAGAAGTTGCTTAATCCTGATACGGCTAAGGAAATCTACGATGAATGTAATGAGAAGTTGCAACAACCCGAATTTTCTGCTCGTAGTCTCATGAGACGCTATCATGTTGAGGTGGTATGCACTACCGACGACCCTGTTGATTCCTTGCAGTATCACGAGCAAATCAAGGATAGTGGTTTCGAAATCAAAGTGCTGCCAACGTGGCGTCCAGACAAGGCAATGACCATTGATAATCCCAAGACCTATCGTGCCTATATCGAGCAATTATCTGAGGTCAGTGGTGTAGATATCTATAACTACAGCGATTTGCTTGAGGCCCTTTACCTGCGTCATCTCTATTTTGCCCAGCATGGCTGCAAGTTGTCCGATCATGGCATCGACTGCTTCTATGCCGAGCCAGTGACAGAAGACGAGATGCAGGCCATTTTCGTCAAGGTCATGGCAGGTGATGAAGCTACTGAGGTAGAAAAACAGAAGTTCAAGTCGGGCTTGCTAACCTATTTTGCCGAGCTCGATGCCGATACACAGTGGGTGCAACAGTTCCATTTCGGTCCGTTGCGCAACAACAACACCAAGATGTTCCAACTGTTAGGTCCTGATGCTGGTTTTGATTCTATGGGTGAGTTCACTACCGCCAAGAGCATGGCACAGTTCTTCGACCACCTCAACAGTGAGGGATGCCTGCCCAAGACCATTGTCTATAACCTCAACCCTAATGCCAATGCTATGGTGGCCACCATGATAGGCAACTTCCAGGATGGTAGTGTGCCAGGCAAGATGCAGTGGGGTAGTGGGTGGTGGTTCCTCGACCAGAAAGACGGCATAGAAAACCAACTCAATATGCTCTCTTTGCAAGGCTTGCTGAGCCGTTTTGTAGGCATGCTCACCGATAGTCGCTCGTTCCTTTCTTATCCACGTCACGAGTATTTCCGCAGGATATTGTGCAACCTCGTAGGACAAGATGTTGAGAATGGCGAATTGCCTGCAGAAGAGATGCCCCGCATTTGTCAGATGATAGAAGATATCTGTTACAATAATGCTAAACGCTACTTTAATTTTTGAGCTATGAAAAGGTTTTTTGGTATCAATTGCTTGTATGGCAGGAATGACTTTGCTCATAGCTTGCGGCACCACTGCCAACAGTGCTGAGGCGACAGTAGAATAAGTAGCTAAGGTTTTTCACATCTTCCCTATATGGGTGAGGCCCGCAATCTTCCTTATGGTGGAGGTGTTGGCTAGATTTTCGATGAGCATATCATAAGTTATGCTTTGTCCAAAGTCTCTGCACTATAGTCCCGTATCAATCCTCTGTTATCGTTACCTGCTGACCAGGCTGTATTATATCTTCTGCCAAACCCGTTATGGTCATGACCGCCATCATCATCATTATGACTATCTTCTTCATGTTGCAAATATAACGATTAAATTCTTTCATAAATACAAAGCTTCCACTTGTTTAGTTGTTTGTACTCTTCCACAGACTGCATCGGGCTGTGGTTCCCGCATCTTGGTTGGAATTAGTCAGCTGCGATGAATTACATCGGGTCACCGCCTCCCGTTTTGTGTTGATCAACTGTGCAACTCATCCTTCAGGGTGGGGCTCCCCATCTGCTTGGCCTTCGCAGAATCGCAGCTACCGTTGCCTTCCGTCTGATTGCTGATACAAAGATACAACACGCGATACCACCTTTGCAAATTATTTGCCCCTTTGTCCCAGAATATTTTTGAAATGTTAAAATGAAGATTTTTAGCCAGTGTTGGTGTAAAATGTTTTTGTTTCAAACATTTATGTTTTCATTAAAAGGCATTATTACCCCTTGCTTAATGCATTTTATGGCCTTTTAAAGGATTGGTAAAGGGGTTTGAAGAGGGATATACAAGGGGAGAGCCTACTTGAAAACAAAACTCTTGTCGGCACCCGAAGAGTTATTCAGTGACTTTTGATGCCCCGCTTGTCGGTATCTTACAAAATCACTGCGGAGTGAATGTTATTTACCCGACTAACAAACTAACAAATGCAAAATCAACATTGCATAATATGATATTTATCTTTATATTTATATATTAATATTATATATATAATATTAATATATAAATATAAACTTACCTCTTAGGTTTTCGATAGTGATATGAGAAAACCAAATGTTAGTTTGTTAGTTTGCATGTTGGTATGTTGTAGTATTTAGATAATATAAGCTGCGTCTTAACAATTCTCAAAATCTTTTTGGAATTGTATTTGACTTTCATTATATTTGTAGGTGAAATATGGTAATAGCATAGAACAGGTTATGAACTATAATATAGGAAATAAACTGCTTTCCGAAAGATTCTTCTTGACATGGGCAGGAGAACAGATGTCATGGACGGTCAGAATGACATTGAAGATGAGGGATCCTGTTGATGGTGATTTATTGCGTAAGGCAGTAGAATCAACGAGTCAGCGTTATCCTTACTATCAAGTGAAACTCGGTATTAGAAAAGATACTGAAGGTACGGAATATTTTGTATATGAAGACAATAGTGAGCCGTGGATGGTAAACGAAGGGGAAAAACCTGTGAGACTGATTGCCCCTGAATCGAACAACCATCTGCTGGCATTCTCTTATTGGGACAAGTACATCGCCATGGATTTCTTCCATTGCCTGACCGACGGTACGGGAGCGTATAACATCTTACGAACCTTGCTTTACGAATATTCTTGCCGTCGCTACGATGCAACGTTGAGCCGTGAAAGAATATCACTGCCAAAGGGTGTGCGTGTGGAGCGTATTCTTACGCCTGAAGGTATGAGTATGGCGAACATTCGTGTGGCTGGCGACATTATTAGTCCTGAGGAATGGGAGGACCCTGCAGCACAGGCTAAGCCCGACAACCTGCTTCCGCTACCCATTCCGGAACGGCTACGTTGCATTAATCTATCAACACAGGCAAAGGTAACGGTAAACGAGGATGTGGAAACCATCAACATTCTTGTTGAAGAGCAGGAGATGATGAAGTATGTATCATCAGGCGACACTTCGCCTGCAACGCTCGTGTCGCTATTGCTTACTCGTGCCATTGCCCGTTTGCATCCCGACATAACAGAAGGTGTTCCGACGGTAGCTCTGGCTGTCAACCAGCGTCCTGCCCTTGGCTGTCCGCTGGCCGGTCAAACCCTTGCAGGATCGCTCCGCCTCACCTTGAACGATGAGATGCGAGAGATGGATCTTAAAACGCAGCAAACCATCTTCCGAGGTATGGTGGTTCTACAGTCAGATGCAGACAACGTCATTGAGAATTTCTGGCAAAGTAAGAATACACAAGACATGTTCGAAAAAATTTCCACCCTTGTGGGGCGCCATCAGGCAATGGCCAATGCTTACGGTAAAGTTACATCGGTTGCCACCGCCTGTGTCAGCTATGTGGGCAAAGCTAATCTTGGTGCTACCGAACAATACGTGAGTGAGATGTACACAGAGGCCTATACCCCGTATGCCCTCGCGATAGAGATGAGTGCGGTGGGAGGTACATTCTGTATCAGCCTGATGCAGCGGTTTGCTGATGACACCTACCTCAATGCTTTCTTGGACGAATTCAGGCAGATAGGTTTGGCCTATCGTATTGCTACGCGCCATCCGATGAGGGTGGCACCCATAGCTGACTATCGCATTACAAATCACGCATTATAGGTTGTATCCGTTTATTTATATTTTCAGTTAGAATTTTTAAAACAACAAATGTCATGAAAGAAGAGAATAAAGACAAACGGGTGTTGCAGGTAGAGCTTGGTGACAACGTGAAGAAGGTGGCTATCACTGGCGTTGATGCTGCCGATAAAGTGATTATGAAGCAAGAACTTAATGAGGATGACCTAAATCAGATTGATGGTGGTTATGTGGGTATTTGTAAAATTTTAATAGCTCATGCCGGTCATAGATGTAGCTATAATTGATACAATAGCGGAATAAAAGTCTGTGGGCTTTTGGCTCTAAATCAGGTGAGTTGTATCTGCGTGATGCCACCATAGGGCAACAAAGCAGAGAAGGCTTCGTCGAAAGATACAATGCCAGCATAGACCTGGGCGCATATGAGGACTCCTCCGTGGGCAAAAATGGCTACATTTTCATAGGGTTGTTTGCGTAGCTCATCCAGGAACTCACTAACTCGGCGGAGCTGCATCTCGAACGATTCTCCGTTTGGGGTAGGCAGGTGCAGGTAGTCGTTGTACCAATCCTGAATATAGGGGTCGGTAATCTCGTCGTAACGTTGCATTTCCCAATCCCCCATATTCATCTCCATTAATCGCTCATCTCGCTGGGCATCAGGATAGCCGCAGTAAGAGGCGAGCCTGACGGCTCTGGAGAGCGGACTGCAATAGACCTTGTCGAAGGGTGTATGGACTTCAAGGTTGCTCTTGACCAATGCGGCTTCTTCTGGGAATGTAGCCTTTACAGGTACATCGGTATGTCCGTAGCAGGTGCCTTGTAGTACATCAACAGAGGTATGTCGGATGAGGGTTATTTTCATGTTAATTGAGAATTGAAAATTGAGAATTGAGAATTAATGTGAATATAGTACTAAACAGATAAGGAGGTAGAATAGCTCACAGATTAGAAATAAAGCTCCACAACAATCACCTGTATAGCCTTGGATGCGACGTTTCATTAACCATACGAGCAGGATGAAAACCACCACTGGTGCCAGTAATGCAGGCCAGAATATTTTGGGCAGAAAAACTACAGCTGGTATGGTTCCCAACAGGGCACCGATGAATGCCTCAATTGCACTCATGCGTTGATAAATGGTCTTGTTCTTGGCTTCTTCTTCCTTACGTGCATATGGTAAAATATTGATTATGTGAGATGATACAAACTTACTCCAGCAATCTCCTGCGAACACTACCCCACACAACAGCTCAAGTGGCAAGGCACTCATTTGGGTGAGTAGAAGGAAATAGATGATAAGTCCGATTACTCCATAAGTACCGATGTGCGAATCCTTCATAATCAAAAGAATACGTTCGCGTGTTACGCCACCACCCATGCCATCGCAGAAATCAGCTAACCCATCTTCATGTAAACAACCAGTGACTAGTAGTCGGGATACGATAGCTAATAACCACGCCATGCTTAATGGCATTACTTGGCTTGTCAACCAAAGTACGCCCACCATGATGCCACCTGTAAGCCACCCTGCCAATGGCCAGTAAGGTACCACATGCTTGAAGTGCTCGGCATCCACCTGCTTGATGCGCCAGAATGGCAGGCGGGTGAAAAACATCAATGTTGCCAATATCTTGTCCATGTTACTAAAAATATTTCGTGATAGAGGCTTTCTGGAAGCTCTCCATCTCGTTGATCATTCTCACGGCAGAATCAACAATGGGGTAAGCACAGATGGCACCAGTGCCTTCACCCAGTCGCAACCCCAGGTTCAAGAGTGGTTTGGCACCCATAGCATCTAATAGTAACTTATGCCCCGACTCGTCACCACAATGCCCGAAGATGGCATAGTGCTTTACCGCTGGGTAGAGTTGCATAGCTGCTAACATGCAGGCCGTCATGATGAAGCCATCAACTAATATAATAAGGTGGTCTTCGGCTGCTTGCAACATGGCACCGATGGCCATTACCATCTCGTAACCTCCGAAATAGCTTATGATTTCTTTTGGTAATTTATCGCCATTATAATTGTCAACAGCTTGTTGTAATATCTGTAGTTTACGACTTACTCCTTGACTATTCAGACCACTACCGGCACCTACGCATCGTGCAAGAGGTATCCCCGTAAAGAGATGCATCCATATAGAGGAGGGCGAGGTGTTGCCAATGCCCATTTCTCCGAAACTCAAAATGTTGCTTCCTTCAGCTTCACATCGTTTCACCATTTCTGCACCACGTTCTATACAGAGGTTCATTTCTTCCTCCGTCATGGCTGCTTCATGTAGAAAATTGCGGGTACCCTTGCGCACTTTCATATTGATGATGCCTCGTTCGTAGGGCAGGTCGAAATCCACTCCGGCATCTACAATCTTCAGCCCGAAACCGTGTTGGTGTGTCAGGAAATTCACTCCACCGCCACCATAGGTGAAGTGGATGGTTTGTTGCCAAGTAACTTCTTTGGGCGACACACTAACTCCTTCGTCGGCTATGCCATGATCGGCACAGAAAATGATGTTCTGCGGATGACATAGCCGAGGGCTGAGTGTTTGCTGAATCAACCCTATTTGTAGGGCCAATTCCTCTAAGGTGCCTAATGATCCCTTAGGTTTGGTAAGGTTGTTTATCTTGTCAACCAAAGCGTCTTTAATGCCCAAATTCGGTGATTGTATGTTATATTCTTTCATAGTCAAATTATTTGATTTTCACTGGTATTCCGCTTACCATTAATATCACCTCGTCAGCTTGTGATGCTACATATTGATTGAACCATCCTTGCAGGTCGGTGAAGCGACGCTGAATGTCGTTAGGTGAGGTACCACCCATACCTATCTCGTTAGTTACAAAAATAAAGGTAGCATCCTGGTTAGTGAATTCCATAAACTCCTGCTTCATGGCATTGAGTGTAGCATCCACTTCATCGTGAAGGTCGAAGAAATAATTATTGCACCACATGGTGATGCAGTCAATGAGAAGCACACGCCCAGGTAGCTGGTGCTTGCTCAATTCTTTTTCTTCTTCGATGTTGGTCCATTCTGAACCTCTACGCTCTTGGTGTTTCTGCACACGTTGGCGAAACTCATCGTCCCACACACGAGCGGTGGCCAGATAGACAGGTGTAGGTGACAAACTTAGTGCGAGTTGCTCTGCGTAACTGCTTTTGCCTGAACGCGCTCCGCCTGTTATCAAGATGATTTTTTTCATGGATGTCTATATTTCTATTTTTACTCTGCGAATATACGTTTTTTTCGATAAAAATGTTTATCTTTGGCTAACAAAATTGAGTATAAACATGAGAAATGTCTCACAATTCCTGATTGCTGCTCCGGCTTCTGGGACAGGCAAGACCACCGTCAGTCGAGGACTGATGGCTCTGCTTGTGCGTAATGGCTATCTGGTGCAACCGTATAAGTGTGGTCCCGACTATATTGATACGAAATTTCACGAGCGGGTTTGCAAGCGTCCATCTTATAATCTGGATTCCTTTATGTCATCTGAAAATCATATAATTGATTTATATAATTTGCATGCTCATGATGCTGATGTATGCGTAGTAGAAGGGATGATGGGCTTGTTTGACGGCTACGATCGTGACAGAGGCTCTTGTTCTGAGGTGGCAAGGATTTTACAATTACCTGTCATCTTAGTGGTGAATGCTCAGAGTGCTGCTTATTCGTTAACTGCTTTAATCAGTGGGTTCCTGCATTTCAAACGAGATGTCAAGATAGTTGGTGTGATATTCAACAATGTGAGTTCACAGAAACACAAGCAAATGTTGTGGAATGTATGTGAAGATTTGCATGTCCCTTGTTTTGGCTACATTCCCAAACGCCCGGAACTGATGCAGCAATCGAGGTATTTAGGATTGGATTTCAGTGAGATGAGTGGTGATGATGGCTTGGCCGACTTGATAGAGGAGCATGTTGATTGGCGAGGTATCTTACAAGCTACGCAATGTGAAGTACCAACGATAGAGGTTCCTAAGAAGAATTTCCAACAGAGTATTAAAATATGGGTGGCTCGCAATGATGATTCGTTTTCTTTCATCTATGCTGAGCACTTGGATTTGCTTCATAAAATGGGAAAGGTAACATTCTTTAATCCAGAAAAGGACCAAGAGATTCCTGTTGATATTGATTTGCTCTATCTGCCCGGGGGGTATCCTGAGAAACATGCGGAAGCATTAATGGCAGCTGCTACTACCCGTACTTCTATCAAGAATTATATTGAGCAAGGTGGCAAGACTTTGGCTGAGTGTGGGGGGATGATTTATCTCTCACAGGGTATTGTCGGTGATGAGGAATTGTTTTATGAAATGACTGGCGTACTGCCATTTAAGATATCAATGCGTAAACAAGACAGGAAGTTGTCGTTGGGCTATCGTTCCTTTGAATGGAAAGAGCAGCGTTATAGTGGGCATGAGTTCCATTATACACAATTCATGCCGGATGAACCTGTGCCACCTTCTGCATTCAAGGTGTTCGATGCGTTGAACAGACCTGTTCAGACACCTATATTTAAATATAACAATTTGATTTCCAGTTATACACACCTATACTGGGGTGAAACGGGTATAGTAGATTTATTTGAATCATGAAGAAGATATATACGAAGACAGGTGATGAGGGTATGACTAGCCTAAGGGGTGGGGTAAGGGTACCGAAAGATGATGTACGCATAGAGGCTAATGGTACTATCGATTTACTCAATGCACTGATAGGCAAGTTGCGGGTAATGCCTGACATTAGTGATGACTGGAAACCTTATTTACAAGATATCCAAAAAGAGCTGATGACAGTGATGAGTCATGTAGCTACACCACAAGACAAGACCAATCCACGTCAGTTGCATGTTGATGGACTGACTGAGCGCATGGAACAGAGAATGGACGAAGTGATGGCCAAGATAGATGAACATGGGCATTTTATCGTTCCTACCGGCTCTATGACATCTGCAGAAATACACATTGCCCGAACGATAGCACGACAAGCTGAACGCAGACTATGGACGGTGAACAGGAATTATCCTGTTGACTCGTCGATGATGAGGTTCATGAACAGACTCAGCGATTTCCTGTTTGTGATGACTAAAGAGCAATTGCAGAGAGAAGGCGTAGCTCCAGAGGATTGGAAATAATTGTCTATTCGTCTATCTTGTTGTTTTTGTTTTTGCCGAAGAGCACCATTGCCACGATGGGGGCGCCAATCAGTGCGGTTACGGAATTGACCGGTAATACTCCTTCATAACCAGGCATACGGGCTACCAAATTGCAGAGCAATGCTAAAGCAGCACCTGCCAAAACGCAAGCAGGCAACAAAATACGGTGGTCGGAGGTGCGAAATAGGGCTCTGCACAAGTGGGGCACCGCTAATCCAAGGAACATGACTGGACCGCAATAAGCAGTGACGATGGCTGCCAAGATACCTGAACAACAAATAACCTGTGTGCGTGCCCACTTGATGGACAGACCTAAGCTACGGGCATAACCATCACCCAGTAATAACAGATTCAATGGCTTGATTAATGTCATAGAAAGGGGGAGGAGTATCACCATGAGTGTGACAAACAGCAACATCTGGTCGCCTGAAACACGCGAGAAGCTACCCAGTCCCCATACCACAAATGCCTTGACATCTTCTTCATTGCTGAAGAATTTCAGTACACCAATAATTGCCGTAGCCAGATAGCCAATCATCACACCTATCACCAAGAGGGTGACATTGCCCTTCACCTTGTGTGACACCCATACTATGAGTGACAATACAGCCAAAGCGCCAATGATAGCTGCTACAGACATAGCAGCGTCACCCAGGTAACCCAAACGACTTAGTGCAATACCACCTAATGAGCCAGAAAGCAATACCACAAAACCTACACCTAATGTGGCTCCACTGCTGACACCCAACACAGACGGACCAGCCAACGGGTTGCGGAATACCGTCTGCATCTGTGCACCACTCACAGCCAAACCTGCTCCTGCTACCATAGCAGTGAGTGCCTGTGGCAAGCGAGATCGAATGACGATATTGCGCCAAATTTCTTGCTGGTTATCTTCTCCCCAAAGAATCAGCCACACGTTTTTCAGGGGAATCTCAATGGTGCCTACTGCCAGATTGAGGGCAAACAATACTACAATAAGCAGTGTTAGTCCGAAGAGGTAGGTGCTTGTCTTCATGGTAATAGTTTGTAATAGGTGGGTTGATAATCAGCTGGTAATAATTCCGGATGGAATACATATACCAAGTCTGAAAGCAATATATCAGGCTCTACAGGCGCCTTTTCGTAATAAGGACTGCGTTTCATGTTGCAATAGATCACCTGGTGTTCTTTGAATGCCTTGAACAATTCGTTACGGGGTTCACTGGCTTTCAGGGCATCATAGCTGAATTCGCCGGGGAAGCTGTTGAGAATGCGCCAGTAATCGGCATTAGCCGCCATTGCATACAATTTCTCAAACTCTATATTCACACCACCACTATTGGGGTCGTCTTTCAGAACATAGTCAGCTCCAGCATCGGCAAATATCTGAGCCAAGAAACTCTTGCCACCTACCGCATACCAGTTGCCTCCATGCATCTCGCCACTCAATACAGTAGGACGATATTCGGCCTTCGATGCCAATTCCTTGATATGGTCATACCGTTGACATATGCTATCAAAGAGGGTGTCGGCTTGTTTTTCTTGTCCGATGAACAAACCTATGAACTTCAGCCATTCGGCTTGTCCGAGTGGATGTAGCTCTTTGTATCCCAGATGGGGAACCAATGTTATTCCCGTATTCTTGATGGCCTCATAACCACCCCTTTTAAAAGGGGAGATGAAGATGACATCAGGATTGACCGCCATCACCACCTCAGCATCGAAGTCGCCTTCCGAACCTATTTGCTGTATCTTTCCATCGTTCACCAGTTGCAAAACGTCTTCATTGAAAAGGTTCTTGGTACTGGTGATGCCTGAAACATTATTCAATGCATTAAGTGCAATGAAATCGGCCAATTGCAACATGGTCATGCAGATGGCTTTGTCGATAGGGGTTCGAACCACCGTATACTCCTGAGGTACATCGAATGATGCCAACTGCTTTGGTACCAAAGCAAAATGCCAGGCAGTAGATTCCTCCGCTTGTGGGTCTTGGATATCAATCAGACGGATGCCGTTGGTAAGGTCTTTTACTTGAAAGCCTTGAACATAATTTAATTGAGTGACTTCTTCAGTAGAGAGGTCATTGGCAATAGAATCGTTGTTATTTATTTTCTTGCCTTTGCAACAACATAGAAGACAAGCCAACAGACACAAACCAAATGTTTTGATAATGTTTTTCATATATCTTTTCTTTTTTTTAAATCCTTTATTTGCTTTTATCATTGTTCTGATCCTTCGATGATATGTCATTTGACTTCGGAGCTGAGTTTCGTGTTAATTGAACGTAGTCAAAAAACAATTTCCCATCAGGAAGTAATGGAGCACAATGCTCGTAGCAATGCCGAAGTACCACCTCCACAAAAGCATCAAGTTCTGAGGGAGGAAGCAGACTAATCAAATCACGTGCCATATTTAGGTTGTCGGATAGTAGCAAACTCTCTTCCGAACATCCAGCTTCACGCATCATCACCTTAATGAAATCCTTATTCATCGTAGCTTCACGGCTATGAGTATCTAAATGTCCTTCAGCCAGTTTGACGGCCTTACCCATCATAATGCCGATGGTGATTTGAGGTATCTCCATCTCGTTGGCCAGACGTAAAGCTTCTCCTATGTAGTTGCCATATTCCACAAAAGCCTGTGTGGGTAGTTCCGGATATCTTTCTTGCAAGATCTTCTCGCTCATGGCTCCCGAATGGAGCACCAGATGCTGGCATCCCATTGCCTTTGCCACATTCATGCATTTGCGGATGGAATTGATGAAACCTTCGATACTGAAGGGTTGTATGATGCCTGATACCCCCACGATAGATATACCATCAACAATCCCCAAACGAGGATTGAAGGTTTTGTGGGCAAGTTCTGTCCCAGCAGGAACGCTTACTATAACTTTGATTGTTTTTAATTGATAATTGAGAATTGGACCATGTTCCTTTTCTAATAAGTGCCGGAGGTTCTGACGAATCATTTGGCGAGGTACCTTATTGATAGCAGCAGAGCCAATGGGATAGTCAAAGCCAGGTAAGGTGATGCGTCCAATGCCTTCACCACCTTGGATAAGGATGCGTGGATAGAGCTGATCATTATCGGCTTGGTCTTCTGTTGTTAAAGGTGTGCTATCAGGCAATATTTCTACAGAAGCCCTGATTTCTATCCCTTTGGTGATATCAGGATCGTCACCGCTATCCTTCAGCACATAAGCGTAATTGTCACCATAGTGTACTTCCACATGAATAGTCTCGCCATCAGGGAGAATAACGGGAACGACTTGAGGATGTTGTCCATCTATTTGATACATGGCAGCTATGGAAGCTGCTGTGGCACAGGTGCCTGTAGTAATTCCACTATGCAGAGGATAGAACTCTGGCAACAGTTTTTCTACCATTCTACGTAAACCGTGTTCGCCATTGACGATATGAAAAACCAATGGCGTAGCAGGACGACAAATGGCAAATACTTGCATGCCTTGTTCTTTGGCGGCATTTACTTTCTCAAGAAAACCACCGCTTGTGCCACTTTCCTTGGTGATCATGGCATCAAACGGTGGTTGTAGCGAAAAGTGATTGTTATTCCATGTGGTATCATTATTTTCGTCATAATAGAAAAGATGGTCATCAGAGATGCCATTTTCATGTGCTATTCGCAATGAGCTTTCTCGGTTGAGGATGCGGAAATAGCAATCAACACCAAGATTGATAAGTGGCTTTAACTTGGTGATGGTCTGAACGCCAGTAAGTGCCAACAGATGTTTCACTCCATTTTCTTGTATCTTCTCGATAGCATCGGCATAGTTGTTACACCAAATGATGGAAGGGTCTCGCGGTGGGAAGATACGCTCAAAACGAATGGCAGGAATATTTAAGGAAAGAGCTACATCAGCTATCGTTTGATGCAATACCTCGGCAAAGGGATGTCCTGCATCGACCAGTAGCTTGATTGCGTGTTCCAGACAGAAGGTTTTGAGTTGTTCGGTATTCAAAGCGCCTGTAAGGCGAGTGCCATGATGCAACACAACCTCCTGCTCATCGCCTCGCGTTGAGTAGTAGTAGGGATTGCCTGCTTCTTCGAGCTTCCTGATGGCTATCCTGCCTTCTGTTGTTCCTCCAAAAACTAAAATCATTAGTTTATTCTTAATTACTTTCCTTATTCATTATCCATTGGCTTCACCCAATTCTGTCACAACTCGGCATAGCTGATGTAAGCATCGCTCTGCTCTTGCTGCTCCAGAAAGTCTCAATTTTCAATTATCTTTCCCTTCCCTAAAAAGATGAGTAAACTGCTTATTGTACAACTCCGACAAACCCTGACGGTTGTCGATGGCATCGCCAACTACCAACATGGTTGTCAGTGTCAGGTTGTTGTCTTTCACAATCTTTGCTAAATCCTTCAATACTCCACGATAGATGCGTTGGTCTTTCCACGTAAGGTGGTAACAAGCCGCAACAGGAGTATCTTCAGGATATTCCATCAGCAATTCACGTTGCACCTCGTCAACGATAGCGGCACTCAGGAAGATACACATGGTGCTCTGACTACGTGCCAACAAATGCAGCTTTTCTTTATCAGGCATAGGGGTACGGCCTTCTCCTCGTGTCAGGATGATGGTTTGCACCCGTTCAGGTATAGTAAACTGAGAGCGCAATTCAGCAGCAGCAGCTAAGAATGACGAGATGCCAGGGGTAATATGATAGCTCATGCCCCATTTGTCGAAGTAATTCATCTGTTCCTGAATGGCACCAAATATACAAGGGTCGCCCGTGTGCAAGCGTACGATGAACTTACCTTCGTCATAGAATCTCTTCATCAAGTTTACTTGTTCCTCCAATGCCATAGAGGCCGAACTTAGAACGGTGGCTCCTGGTTTGTGACATTCGGTTAATTCCCTGGGAACCAGACTGCCTGCATATAGGATAAGGTCGGCTTTTTCCAACATCTTCCTACCTCTAACAGACACTAAATCGGGATCACCAGGACCAGCTCCCACAATCTCAATATGTCCTTGCTTAGGCTCTCGCAAATAGATGTTGCCTATTGCTAAGGCAACCGTCCAGTTCTTGCCTTTCGCCTTTTCTTTGATGAGCTTGCCGTTATTGGAACCTAAGATGGCAGCTGCTTCGCAAACGCTGGGTGTACCTACATGTTGCGCTACCGTACTGCTGGGAGTAGGAACGTCAACATCCGACAATTCATGGGCTTTGTAGAAAACCACCTCATTGCCTTCCTTTTGCAAGTGGTGTATGACAGGTTCATCAGCTTTTACGTCAATAGTGGCATATTGCTTTATTGCCTTCGGCTCTATGCCGTCGAGTGTTAATTGATGGTAGATTTCCTGCAAAATACTCTCTACTGGTTCCGCCTGATGTGCCAAACCGATGCCCATTGTCAATACTTTGGGAATATATTGAAGCATGACAACACCGTTGATAGCCTCAAAATGCTTGTAGGAAACAATGATGACCAACTTAAACTTACTGGTTGTCACTTCGTCTATGTTGTTGACGATGGTGACATGTGAGGGTAGGGTGTTCTCCAGATACTCAGTTCCCTCATCGTGAATGTCGAGCAACAGGGCTGTTGGCTCTTGGTTGACAAAAGCAAAAATAGCAGGGTTTGTGGCATGAAGGGGTTGCCAGTTAAAGCGTTTGTCAAGTGTATCGAGTGTCCATAATCCAGACATATCGCTTTGTGTGGTAATGACAGGCGTAGCTCCCAAAATGCCTGCAATCTGTAAAGCCAAATCATTCGCCCCTCCTACATGACCAGACAAAACAGATATTACTTGTTTTCCCAAGCTGTCAATACAAATAATGGCAGGGTCAGTATGCTTGTCGTATATATATGGCGCGATGGTTCGCACACAGATACCCAGGGCTCCAATAAAAACAAAGGCATCGTATTGATTCCACGTATTGCCCACATTTACGCGATGTAGTGTGGTTGCATGAAATTGCTGGCATATAGTATTTGCCACCACTTTACCTGTTTCGTTTATGGGTATAACAGCTATTTTCATAAGGTTGCTTTTATTATTTCTATGGGGTTAAAATCGTTGAGTGTAACGTGCATGGATGGTTGCAAGGTAAAACCAATTTCCTCGGCTTGTTGTTTGAATGCTTGCTGACTCTCTTGGCTTACTGAATTAAAAACTACACATCCACCAGGCAGCAACACGCTCTTGATGCGTTCTAACATAGAAGAGAGTTGTCCGTTATGTCCTCCAATGAACACAGCATCCGGACGAGGCAGGTTGTTCAGGTCTTGCTTCAGGAAATCACCTATCAAAGCGGTGATGCCTGGTGTTCCAAAACGTTGCGAATTTATTCGCATCAGTTCTTTTCCTTCCTCGCGCACTTCAAAAGAAACAATCTCCAGATGAGGGAATTGCAACTTAGCCTCTATGCTCACGGAACCTGTGCAGAAACCTATGTCCCAAAGCGTGTGCTTCTGATACAATTCTAAGGCTTGTAATGAGAGCAATCGAATAGGAGCTTTGGTAATCATTCTTGGACGCCCTTCCAATATGGCAAACCGTTCATCTGGGATACCAAATATTCTTGGTTTTGTGTGACTTGCTTGCAGTATCAGACAATTGGGATTGGTGAACGCCTGCTTTGCAGCTTCTGCTATAGAAAGATGGGTAATGCATTCTTTTTCTGGGTTACCCAAATGTTCTCCTACACACATCTTGTATTGGTCGTAGCCATAGTCCAACATACGTTGCGCAATGGTAGCTGGGGTATGCTCTTTGTTGTCTGTCAATATACCTATCTTGGACACTCTTTCTATTAACGCTTTGTCGAACTCGTGCCAAGGGCGTCCAGTGAGTGATACAATGTGCATATCGTGATAGGGCATCATCATGCGGTGTGCCAGGGTTTGCAGGGAGTTGAATGTTGGGAATAACTCTATTTCTGCATCTGGCATCTCTCGCAGAATGGTGTTGGCGAAGCCGAAGAACAAAGGGTCTCCTGAGGCGAATACAACAATTGACGATTGATAATTACAAATTGCTAATTGAGGCTTCCCGGAGCTGCGAGGGTCATCATGCTTACATGTTTGGTCGAGCAATGACGAGATAGGACGAAGCGAATTATTGAAATATTCTTCGTATTGTTCAAAAACGGTTGATAGTGGCACAGTGATGTCAATCCACACTGCATCAGAAGGAAGCAAATCTTTTACAATTTCGTGATGTCGTTTGCCACCACTAAACACTTTTCCGTGCTTGATGGCTTCCAAAGTTTTTGGTTCTAACCATGGCTCTGGTGCATCGCTCAACCCTATCATAACAAACTTTTTCATAAGTCCCTCCCTGGCCATAAAGCCTCTGCATCATTAAAACAGAGAATAGAGTTCACCAAAGTAGCAGCCAGGTTACTACCTCCCTTGCGTCCCTCCACAATCAGCTTGGGGATATCTTTGAAAGGTTTCACCATATGCTTAGATTCCCTTACGTGCACAAATCCCACAGGAGCAGCAATAATGCCAGCTGGATGCGCTTTGCCTTTACGAATTAATTCGCATAGCTCCATCAAAGCAGTTGGCGCATTGCCAAAGGCAAAAATAGCATCAGTAGGATAATCCTCTACTGCCAGACGGATACCAGCTTGTGTACGGGTGATGCCTTTTTCCTCCGCCATTTGTTTAACGCGAGGGTCATCCAGATAGCACTTAACATCTACACCCAAGCGTTGCAGAGCTCCCTTTCGGATACCGCTAACAACCATCGTCACATCAGTAATGATATGCTTGATGCGTCCGTTTGATACGCCTTCATATAGTGTTTCCACAGCTTGGTCATCTACCAACAGGATGTTCTCCATGTCAAAATCTGCAGTAGTGTGGATGGCGTGCAGTAATGGCCATTTCCTACCTATGGGCATATTCTTGTCCTTCAACTCTTTCTCAATGGTGCGGAAGCTCTCTATCATGATGTTTTGTCCTACTTTCTGCCCATCAGATACCACCTCCCGATAGTAGCCACGAGGCGTAATCATCGTGTTCTGCCAATTGTAGGATTGTGAGTTACCAATGATGATAACAGTAAACATATCTACATCCTCAGGATTGAAAGCCGAGAGGGTAGTGACTTTCACCTCTTGATCTTCACGACCAGCCTGACGCACATAGCCAACAGGTGTTTCACCACTTCTTCCATGTTTCAGAAATAACTCCTGTAAACGATAGAGTTGCCAGTAACGTCCCACGCTTTTGGGATTATAGATAGCCGTAACGAAATCGGCTTCTGCTGCTGCAATAATGCGACGCTCAATCTTCTCCCAAGGTGTCATCAGGTCACTCAAAGAGATGAGGCAAAGATCATGACCTATGGGAGCACCTAATAGTGAGGCAGCTTTCTGGAAAGCACTGATGCCTGGAATAGAAAAAACCTCGATATCACTGTTACGCTCTTTCTTCATCTCATAGATAAGGGGTGTCATGCCATAAATTCCGGCATCACCAGAGCTGATCACTATAACAGTATTGCCTTCTTCTGCAAGGTCGAAAGCCTGCTTGGCACGCTCTCGCTCTTTCTTCATTCCTGTATCTATGCACTGCGCTCCTTCTTTGAGAAAAGGTTCCACAAATTGGAAATAGTATTTGTAGCCCACAACCACATCGGCTTCTCTCAAAGCATTGAGAACTGCTCCTGTTATATCGGCTTCATTGCCAGGACCTATGCCAGCTACAATAATTGTTCCATTGACCATTTTATTCTTGTTGTTATTATTCTCTACAAAAAAGACTAATCGTTGTTTGACTGCAAGAGGATATGCCGTCTATTCACATCTGCTTGTCTCTATTTTTTATTACGTTCCGTTTACAGCTTGTTCCCATTCTGTGTTCCAAAGGAGCTAATCCCTTGAATCAGCAAATATATAAAATTACTTCAACATGACTTTTATGTGTTGGATATAAATATCCCTGATGGCCTTGATTTCTCCCAAGCCCTGCAACTTAACATTCACTTCGAAACCCTGTTGCTCAAACAACCCTTTCCATTCTTTAGCGATGTCGTTTCGTGCATGATCACCGGCTGTAAGCAACAACGGACGCAGTTGTACTTTCTTTACCTTGTTCTGCTTTAGGTTCTTTAGTGTCATTTCCTGGGTAGGATAGCCCTCAATGGTAGAAACATACCAGTTGTTTTGCTCACGCTCCTGCAACATGGTCTGCAACATCGCATATACAGCTGTAGAAGGGTGGGTGGTACCGTGACCTACCAACACTACTGCTTGGTTTTTCTCAGTTCCTTCGAGAGTCAAGATATCCAAAACCTTTTGACAATCCTCAATGCTATATAGTAATGGATTCCCAGCTTTCAGTACTTTGAAGAACGGTTGCAGCGATGCAATGGTTTCACGGAGATTTGTCATCTCGTAGCCCTCCATCAAGGTAGTACTCTGCACATACACACGCTCGTAGCCGTCGGCACGCAATTGCATCAAAGCCTCCTGTGGACTATAGAAATGTTCTCCGCGTTTACCCCAGATGTTGCGGATTATGGCAGAGGCATAAGCCTGCCTTACCTCCATGTCAGGGAAAGCAGCTTTCACATCATTGTTCACCGTTTCGAGCGACAAAGCTCTGCCTTCAGGCTCTGTTGTACCGAAGTGCACCATCAAAATTGCGGTCTTCTCAGTTTGTGCAAATACCATTAGGCAAATGCACAGCATCATTAACAAAAAAGTTATTCTCTTCATAAATCTTGTTTTTTTGCCGAATAGATGTGCCGGCGACTGACGTCAGGCCTATAATGTCGCCTGCACACATCTATTTCGTCTCTAATAGTTAGCTGAATATATGGGAGAGCGGATGTTTAGGCCTGCCGTGAGGAGCGATCCATATATTCAGCGCATTGTTCTGCCCTTAATAAAACTTTATATTCAAACCAACGGTCAGCATTCTGCCAGGAGAGAGCAACGCATAGTTGACACCCTTAGGACGACAATCCTTCTTGTTGAAAATATTATCGATGCCTATACTTGGTTCAATCTGTACATGCTTGATATGGTCGAATGTATGACGCGTATTGATGTTCCAGATACCATAGCCAGGAGCATCATCCTCATCCGGATAGAGACGCTTGCTTTGTAAACGACCATTCAAGTTGATATTTAGACGATAGTAGCCCCAGCTATGCGAATAGTTTGCTGCTATGGTACCCGTATGACGGATGCTGCGTTCAATGTTTTGCCATACACCATCCAGCTTTCCACGAGAGTAAGTGTAGCTGTAGTTACCCGTTACAATGAAACCTGGGAAGAGATTAGCAGAGGCATCCACCTGCACACCACGAATAATGGCTTTGTCGAAGTTTACATATAAGCTATAGTCCTCCAGACGGTCAATTTGCTCTTCTGTCAAATGCAGGTTCTGGCGTGACCAATCCTTGATTTCGTCCGTAATAGTATAATTCTTGCGGGTAATCATATCGTTCAGATAATTCAGATAACCTGTAACAGACATACTGAAATGTTCGTTCCTGTATTCGGCATTCAGTGATACATAGTTACTCTTACCTGCTTTCAAATCTTTGTTGCCGATAGAGATAGTAGGCTTCTTGCCCGCATTGTCATTATAGTATTTATAGTATAGTTCGCTCAACTGGGGTGATAGGAAACCATGTGCATAGGTGGCGCGCAAATTAAAGCTACCAATGCTATACATCAGCGTTGCCTTCGGACTGAAATGGCTACCTGCCAGTTCGTGGTAGTCGTATCTGGCCCCCACTGTGGCTTTGAAAGCGTCCCATTTCACTTCGTGTTGGGCGTAGGCAGATAGAGTGTAGGCAGAGCCTTCCACATTGCCACTCGAAGATTTCAATTTGTCTTCACGGGCATTCAAGCCAAAGACTGTGTTGCTGTTCTTTGTAAAGCGGAAAATGCCACGCAATTCGGCATTATAAAATTTCTGGCGCTTGCTAAAGGCATAATCACCAGGCTGGTAACTATCATAGTCAGTAATGAACTTGTGGTTTTGGCGATAGTCATCCGCCGTAAGGTCCAGCTTGATGGAGTTTCGGCTATTGATACGATATAGACCGCCTCCCTCAAATCGCCAAGACTCGTTGTGCAGGTCGTAATTGAAACCGCCATTGGTATCTTTCGTTTTTACAGGACGGTCGGTAAGTTTCCAGTAATAGTTACCGCTGGCGTAGAAAGACAATTGGTCGTTGGCCTTGAAGGTAAATTTCTGGTTGATAGAGTTGGAATGATAGCCAAATGACAAAGGATAGACGGTCTCGCGCAAGCTCACTGTGCCATCTTTTGCCGTAACCGTCTCATATGGAGAGTTCTGCCAGTTATTTGCCTGTGTATGTCTGTAAGAAGTAGATGAACCAAACTTGCCTTTCGCTATGTCGAGGTTCAAGTCCTGCGTATATTGTCCTTTGCCACTATATTTGCTGCTGCTTGTAAATGTGATTTCGTCTTCTGGATCATTGGTGATGATGTTAATAACACCAGCTATGGCGTCAGAACCATAGATAGATGAAGCCGCACCGTTGAGTACCTCAATGCGTTTGATGCGACTCATGTCGATACGTCCCAAGTCGATGTTGTTAGATATGTCGCCGATAAGTTTGTGCCCATTGATGAGAATAAGCACGTATTTGTTGCCCAAACCGTTCATCATCAGGTAGGATCCCATAGATGTAGGATTAAATGAGAGCGAAGGCACCATCATGGTCATAGCCTGTTGAAAGTCTGTGATGCCGGCACGTTTTATTTCGTTGGCGGTGACAACAGCCACTGGAGCAGTGGTATTTTTCAGTCGTTGGTGCGTACCAGTACCAGTCACCACCACTGGGTTTAATTCAAATTCTTTGGCCACATCGGGATTCTGTCCCATTCGCCTTACTGTCGTACTGTCTTGTGGTGTTGTAAGGGTCTCGTCAGAAAACGCCGGAATGGCTGCTACAAACAACAAAACGCCTATTGAAAAAACTCTGTTCATGAGATATTCATAATTACGTAGAAACGGGGCGTGCCCCCTGATGGGGGCAGTCCCGTCTTTTTTAACTTAACTGATATTTTAATTGAGAGAATATACTTATTCTTCTGGGAACATTGAGTGGTAGAAATCAAGTGGATCACCATCAATAGCATCCTGAGTATGATTCATCCAGATCTGACGGATGGTTGGCAACTCCAACAGACCCAAAGGAATCACAGTACTGTCGTCGCATGACAAACCAGAACCTTCAGCATTGTAGTACATCTTCCAACTGCAATCTTCAACTTCGCCCTCTGCATTCTTCATAGCCTGCAACTCAGCAAAAGTATAGTTCTCAGGATCAACATCCTCTGGCAGGTCGTCACCAGCCATATCGTTGTGACCGTGGTCACCGTTGATTGACATCAATGGGTGCAGATAAACCTTCATATTAGAGGTAGTCTTGCCTTTGGCAACCATTCTATCATAAACTTGCGTCTTGAAGTTATCCATCATATCCACTGTACCTACGAAGTAGTTAGTGCTCTTTTTCTGCAAAGCCTGCTCCAGTTCAGTGTAGCGAACATTAGCCTTGTAGGTGTCGTATGAGTCTGGGTTACCATGACCCATGAATGCTACGATATCGGTAGCTGCTTTATCCTTATAAAGTTTATGCAACTCTGCAGCCACATTTGGCACGTCAACATCCTTATCCTGCAGCAATGGTACACCCAGCTTCAGGACTACATTTGACAGATAAGTGTCGTCGAGGTCGCCGTTGGCATTGTTGGCAAAGTCTTTGATGTAGTTAATCACACGGGTGTATTCCTCACCAGGGATTACCTGCAATGACTGAATAACGATCTCCTTATACCTAATGTCTTTGTCGGCAAAAGCGCTCAACCAGAAAGAAGGAGCGTAATAGTTGCGAGGGTCGGTATTCTCACCTGCAGCTGCACGGTTGATGCAGATAGCAGAAGAGTAGCTCAAGAATACATCGTAACCAGAGAATGCTTTCTTGTAAGCATCAACAGTTTCGTCAAAAGCATCGAAAGCCTGTTCCCAAGTAGAACCGAAAGCCACCAGCAGGATAGCCTTGTCATTTTTCTTCTCGGCCTTCACGTTTTCAACGATAGCCTTCAGATAGCGGCTGTAGGCATTGTCAATAGGCACCTCTACCTCTTTGATTACTTCCTTCTCAACTTCGACGATTTTTTCGTCTTTCTTGCAAGATGAGAATGTTCCTGCAAGAACCATGGTCATTACGACCATCAAAGCTAATTTTAGTTTTTTCATTGATAGTAAGATTTTGTAAAACATATATTAATTAATCATCTTCACTGTTACTCATATTGGAATTAAATTTGCTGTTAGTTTTCTTCCCTTTGCTAAACTTTATGGTCAGCGACGCATAAATGGTTCTTCCTGGCGTAGTGGTACCCAAATGCCTGCCATGAGGCGTGGTGTCCACATAGTCGAAGATATTGTCAACACCTGCCTCGAGACGGTAAGACATTGTCTTGCTCTTGCCGAAATCGTGGGTAGTATTGATGCGCCATATCTGATAGCCCTTCCCATCGCCGTCAGTTTGGTAATAGCGTTTCGAACTCAAACGCCCATACACGCCCACGCCCAAGCGATAGAATTTGCCAAAAGCATGATTCCACGTAACATACGCATTGGCCTTATGATGAGCCGTACCATCGATAATAACTTTTTTCAGTATCTCTTTGTTGCTGTCATACACATGCGCCGAGTTGTCCAGATAGCTGTAGCCGATGCCCGCATTCCATTCTTTATGGGCATAGCGCAGCGACACATCCACACCATAGGTCTTGGCATCCTCCATGTTCTGGTACTGGCGTGTTTTCTTCAGTTCGTAAGCCACCTGGTATTCAGCCGGAGCCTGATAGTTAGGTATGGTCACCAGCGTAATCATGTTGTTCAGTGTGTTGTAATATCCGCTCACATTGAAATAGAAGCCCTTCCAGGAATACTCTACACCCAGCGAGAAATAGTCGGAAGTCTGCGGCTTCAGGTCAGGATTGCCCATATAGAGATAAGAGCCGTTCATCTCTTTCACATATCTGTAGTACAGCTCTTTTGGGGTAGGAGATTTGAATCCTTCACTCCAAGTAGCCCTGATACGCCAATCGCCCAAGCTGAACATCGTCGAAATCTTAGGAGTCAGTTTCAGTCCGAAGTTCTGGTTCTTGTTCAAACGAAGTCCGCCTGTGATATTCATCCAATTCCAGAGGTTAAACTCATCCTGAATGTATAATGCCCCTGTCCAGTCGCTTACCCTCTCACCTTCCACACGCATAGGAGCGTTCAACCAGTCGTAGCGCCATTCCAGTCCGGCACTCAGTCGGTTCTCGTAAGGCAACTCAAACACACCCTTCAGGTTCACCATCGTGCGTTGCTGATCGCTCTGCAGTTCATGCTCCCCAGGGAACATGGGGTAGTAGTGCGTGAATTTGTCAAACAAGTAACCATCCACCAACGTAGTATCGGTGAAATGATAATAGTAAGCATGACGGTTCCAATCCACATCTAATGTAATATAATCGGTACCACTAAGCTGTAATTTACCGCCGCCAGCCAATGAAGAGTTATGATATTCCAGGTCGTAGGTCTTTACGTCATAGTGTGCATATTTTCCCGAAGGACGATAGATGTGCTTCCAGTAAGCACTACCTTCGGCATAGAGCTGTAGTTTGTCACCAATATCGTACGTAAATTTCTGTGCTACTTGTGCGTTAGTATATCTGTTTACGGTTTTATTTCTACTGTCGGTTACAGGCTTCTCAGTACCCGTAGTATATTCTGTAGCTGTGTTTTGCCATCCGTCAGTATGTTGCAGTTGCAGGTTGGTATAGCTTTGGAACCTACCCAACCTGAACCCAATGCCGTTATGTTGGCGAATGTCACCATAGGAACCTACACGCGTAGTGTTTTCCAGTAAGATTTCTTCGTCATGTTTCTTGGTGATGATGTTGATGACGCCTGCAATGGCATCGCTGCCATATAAGGCACTTGAAGCACCTTTTACGATTTCAATCTTATCGATGTTGTTGGGATCAATCAGTCCCAGATCGTTCTGTCCTCCCACATCGCCATGAATGCGTTTTCCGTCAATGAGTATCAGTATATAATTGTTACCCAATCCGTTCAACTGCATCTGACTACCCATGTCGTCTTGGTTGAAGTCGAGCGATGAGGTCAGCATCATCAGAATGTCTTGCAGATTCTTCCCCCCGTATCCCTCAATGATCTTGTGGTTGATAACCTCGGTCTGCACGGGCACATCCTTCAGTAGGTGCTCCGTACCAGTACCCGTCACCACTACCTCGTCAAGCATTAACGACAATTCCTCATTGGTCTTGTTCTCGATGATGCTCTGTGCTGATACATGCATAGATAGCAGGTAACAACAGCCTATTACAACAAAATGTCTGTAGTTCATACAATTATAAAAAGCCGACATTCTTCGCTTCTTACCTGGAAGCTAATTAATTACTGTTTGGAAAAGGTAGGTATTCTGGCTTTCCTCGGTCTTGCCCGACCTTCCCATCTGACGAATCAGACAGTGGTACTTGTAGTAGCAGACCTCATTTGTTGAGGATTACAGCTGCAGGAACAGCTCAGGTCTTTCACCTGATTCCCTTGAAGCCTTGTACGAAAATACAATGGCTTGCCGATTCCGCTTGCAAAATTAGTGCAAGCCGAACACAATTCCAAATTTTATTTGAAAATTGTTGAGGCGAAGCCTAATTTATCCAAAAATAGTGCAAACCTTTGTCCCTCTATCTTAATAATAAGATAGGCAGTATGTGAACATAAAAAATCATTCCGAAATGTTTGTTCTGTTATTCGGTTTGCTCTATATTTGCAGTATGAAAAAGTTGCATCCCATCATGTTTGCAGGTACAGGAAGCGATGTTGGCAAGAGCATCATCGCTGCCGGTTTCTGCCGTATTTTCAGGCAGGACGGCTATTGCCCTGCCCCCTTCAAAGCACAGAATATGGCGCTCAATTCATACGCCACTCCCGAAGGCTTTGAGATAGGTCGTGCACAAGCTGTACAGGCCGAAGCTGCGGGCATCCCTTGTCATACTGACATGAATCCCTTGCTCCTGAAGCCTCAGAGCGACCATACCAGTCAGGTGGTGCTCAACGGCAAACCCATCGGCAACCGTCATGCTTACGACTATTTCCGCAAAGAGGGGCGTGAGGAATTGCGTCAGGCAGTGTGTGAAGCATACGACCGTCTGGCGCAACGCTATAACCCCATCGTGATGGAAGGTGCGGGCAGCATCTCCGAAATCAACTTGCGCGACAGTGACCTCGTGAATCTCCCTATGGCGATGCATGCTGGAGCCCATGTCATCTTAGTGGGCGACATCGACAGGGGTGGGGTGTTTGCCAGCGTTTATGGCTCCATCGCCTTACTGCGTTCTGAAGAGCGCAAACTCATCAAAGGCATCATCATCAACAAGTTCCGTGGCGACCTGCGCCTCTTTGAAAGTGGTGTCAAGATGTTGGAAGACCTCTGCCAAGTGCCTGTTCTGGGTGTGGTGCCTTACTACAAGGATATCTATATTGAAGAAGAAGACAGTGTGGCGCTGGCCACCAAGTCGATGCAGGCCGAACAGGGAAAGGTGAATGTGGCAGTGGTATTGTTGCGTCACCTCAGTAACTTCACAGACTTCAACGTGTTGGAGCGCGACCCACGCGTGCACCTATTCTATACCAACAATACCGAAGACCTCCAGAAGGCCGATGTCATCATCCTGCCAGGCAGCAAAAGCACCATCGACGACCTCTACGAACTGCGTCGCAACGGTGTGGCACAAGCCATTATCCGTGCCCACCGTGAAGGGGCTACGGTCTTGGGCATCTGTGGTGGCTATCAGATGATGGGTGTAGAGGTGCTCGACCCCGATCATGTTGAAGGTTCCATCGAACGCTTGCCTGGCTTGGGACTGTTGCCTATAAGTACCTCGATGACAGGCGAAAAGGTGACGCGACAAGATACTTTCCGCTTGGCGGTGACTGGTGCCGATATGGGCATCATGCAGGGCTATGAAATCCATATGGGAGAGACCAAGCCCGTGCAAGAGGCAGCCCCTTCGCCACTGAACACCTTTACGGACGGTCACCCTGACGGATACTTTGTCGATGCCAAATGTATGGGTACTTATATTCACGGCATCCTCGACAACCCCGTCTTTATTGATTTCCTTCTCCGTCCTTGGCAAGAGAAGATGGATAAAGCATCAGAGACGTTTGACTATCAGGCGTTCAAGGAAGAACAGTACAACAAGCTGGCAACACATATCCGCCAGCATGTAGATATGGATAAGGTCTATCAAATACTTACGAGCCATGATTGAAGGACACGGTGACGACAGCTATCGCTATGATCATCCCATTGTGATGAATTTCAGCTCCAACATCTACAGTCATGCAGATCTGAGTGGACTGTATGCCCACCTGCACGATAGGATGGGGGTGATTGGCAACTATCCCGAACCCGAGGCACACACGTTGGAAAACAAGTTGGCTGATATACACCACATCGACAAGGACAGTGTACTGGTCACCAGTGGTGCCACAGAGGCCATTTACCTCATTGCCCATGCTTACAACGGACAACATGCCCAGGTGCTGCAACCCACCTTCAGCGAGTATGCCGATGCCTGTATCATGAATGGATGCAAGGTGAGTGCCCTCTATCAGTTGCCTACCGAGCGAGAACATTTCCGTTTGGAAAATGGGGTAGGTATGCTGTGGCTTTGTAACCCCAATAATCCAACAGGTAATTTGGTGGATAAAAGATATTTGCAAAGTTTAGTTGAAGCAAATCCGCAAGTGTTGTTCGTCATCGATCAGTCGTATGAATGGTTCACAGAAGCACCCCTTTTTTCTGTTTCTGAGGCCCTGCAATACGACAATCTGTTGCTGCTTCACAGTCTCACGAAGCGCTATTGTGTGCCTGGCATCCGACTCGGTTATATCACTGCAGCGCCCCATCTGATACAACACCTTCGCACCCACAAGATGCCTTGGTCAGTCAATGCCTTGGCGATAGAGGCTGGACATTATTTGTTGGAGCATGATGTAAAAGGCTTGCCTGTTGTCGATGCCTATTTGCAGGAGGCGCAGCGCCTGCGTGCCAGCCTCAATGCCTTGGGCGCCTTGCAGGTGTGGCCCACTGCCACGCACTTCATGCTGGTGCAAATGCGGTATGGCAATGCTACGGCGTTGAAGCATTGGTTGGCGAACGAGCATGGCATTTTGATTCGTGATGCCTCCAACTTCGATGGCCTTGACAATCGCTTCTTCCGCATTGCTGCGCAATATCCAGCTGAAAACGATAAGCTTGTTGCTGCAATTAACTACTGGATAACGACGTAATTCCGCCTAAATGGATGTGCCGGCAGCTGACTGCGAGCAGATATGCTGCCTACACACATCCATTTGGCTCCATATAAAACTACCGGGATGAAACATTGCATAGTGAAAGAGCATAAGTGGAGAGGCGTTAAGAAAAAACGAGCTTAGCGCGTTAAAAGCTGCAAGCCTGTTTGAGCGAAGCGAAATGACGGAGCAGCGAGGGCAGAGTGATGCTTGCATCAGCTATGCCGAGTCGTGACGGAGTTCTGCGTTAGCGAGTTCTTGCAGTTTAGCGAAAAGTGAAGTTTTTTTAGCCTTGGAGGTTCAGCTCTTGAACTATGCTAATAGTAGAAAAAGGTAGTCGAAGAAAGGAACAGAAATATAAACTGCAGAGATGCAGTCGGCGAAGCCAGCAAATATGCTGATAGCAAAAAAAGAAGTAATGAAAGCAATTCAAGTCTTAGTAGGTTGGTTTTTGGATGTGTGGTTGGGCGACCCCTCCTGGCTCCCTCATCCCGTTGTCGGCTTCGGCAAGATGATAGCCGGTGGCGAGCATGCATTGAACAAAGGACGGCATAGAAAGCTAAAAGGCGCCCTGCTCGCCATTACCCTTGTGCTGCTCGTTTTCTTTGGCACCTGGGGCTTGCTCAAGCTCTGCACCGCCATATCCCCCTGGCTCAATACAGTTGTTCAAATCATCTTGATATTCTGCTGTTTGGCAGGTACCACCCTGATACGCGAAGTGCGTGAGGTGTTCTTTGCCTTAGATCGCTCGTTAGAAGAAGGTCGCCAGCAAGTAGCCCGCATCGTTGGGCGTGATACCACACAGCTCACCGCCCAGGAAGTACGCAAGGCAGCACTTGAGACATTGGCTGAGAACCTCAGCGATGGCGTCATCGCTCCCTTGTTCTGGTACATCCTCTTGGGCGTTCCAGGCATGATGGCCTATAAGATGGTCAACACCCTCGACAGTATGATAGGTTATCACTCAGAACGCTACCTCCAGTTTGGCTGTTTTGCCGCCCGTATGGACGATGTGGCCAACTATCTCCCTGCACGCCTCACAGCCCTCCTGATGGTCTTGTCTGCAGGCAAGCCCCAACTGTTAGGCTTTGTCAGACGCTTCGGCAAGTGTCACGCCAGTCCCAACTCAGGCTATCCCGAATCCGCATTGGCAGGCATTCTCGACTGCCGTTTCGGAGGCCCCCATATCTATTTCGGCGAAGTCTTCGACAAGCCCTATATCGGCACCAACGACCGTGAGCTAACCACCGACGACATGTATGTGGCGGTTGAGATTAATCGCCTTTCCGAAATCCTGATGATACTGATTACCGTTGCCCTCAGCCCCATTATTACGACTTGATGACAAAAGGTCAGCCAACGAATTTCTGAAGTTTTGTAAAAAATAATCCGAAATATCTTGCTTGTTTGCTGAAAAATCTCTTACTTTACTCCAGTAATATACTAAAAATGCCTAACTTTCTTGTGTTTCAATATATTATCCAGTAATTATGAAACAAGTTATTGAAAAACTATTTGGCTTCGACTTCCAAAAGCACCACGTCCGCACAGAGATTTATGCGGGTATCACTACGTTTTTGACTATGGCCTACATCCTGGCTGTGAACCCCAGCATCTTCAGTGCCTTGCCTGAGATGCCAGGCGGAAGTGTGTTTACCGCAACCGCTCTTGCAGCCGTTGTCGGAACGCTGGTAATGGCCATCTATGCCAAGAAGCCCTTTGCAATAGCTCCTGGTATGGGCATGAATGCCTTCTTTGTATTCACCGTCTGTCTGGCAATGGGCTACCATTGGAAATTCGCCCTGACAGCCGTACTGATTGAAGGTGTCATCTTTTTCATACTCACCGTCACCAAAGTACGCAGCTTGCTGTTGAGTGTCATCCCCCACACGCTGAAGAAGGCTATCGGAGCCGGCATAGGTCTCTTTATTGCTTTCATCGGTATGCAGAATGCCGGTATCATTATCACCAACGACACCACGCTGGTTTCGCTGGGTAATGTCACATCAGGTACCGCTCTGCTGGCTATGATAGGACTTTTCATTACAGCAGCCCTTGTCATGGCCAAGGTGCGTGGCGGCATACTCTGGGGAATCCTTATCGCCACACTGATAGGTATGTTTATTAAGGATCCTGCTACAGGCCAGGCTATCACCCAACTGGATGGAGTGGTTTCTGCCCCTCAGAGCCTGACTCCCATCTTCTGTCAGTTCCAATGGAGCCAGGTGATTAGCTGGGATATGCTGGTGGTGGTTTTCACCTTGCTGTTTCTTGATATATTCAACACAATGGGTACCATCATCGGTGTGTATCAAGGCACAGGCATGGGTGGTTATTCAGACAAGAATAATAAAATACCAGATTTGGATAAGATGTTTGTGGCCGACTCACTGGCTACCATTGCCAGTGCCTGCCTGGGAACCTCAACCAATACCACTTATGTAGAGAGTGCTGCAGGTGTGGGCGAAGGTGGACGAACAGGATTGACAGCTTTCACTACGGCCATTTGCTTTGCGCTCGCATTGTTCTTCTGTCCGCTGTTCCTCGCCATTCCTGGTGCTGCAACGGCTCCCGCCCTGATCATTGTGGGTGTGATGATGATGCCCTCGCTCGATGGCATTGATTGGGACGACTACTGCAAGGCTATCCCTGCCTTCCTGACTATCCTGCTTATGCCTGTGGCTTACAGCATCTGCGACGGTATTCTCATAGGTGTCATCGCTTATGTGGGTTGTCATGCTGTGGCTGGCAGGTTCAAGGAGATCTCGATAACCATGTGGGTGCTGGCTATCCTGTTTATCTGTAAATATATATTTATTTAACCGCCTATCTGAAAAATATCAATAGGATAAAAAAAACTCCCCCTGCCTGAGGGGAGGTGGCGCCCTGTGCCAGAGGGTTGGGAGCTGCCTTAGCAGTATTAACCTTTTATGATTTTTGATGAAGTAGGAAGTTAAGGACATCGTTTTTTAAAAGACTTTTGTCCACTGAAACCTAGAAGGGGACTACGCATGGTGCCACCAGTCACCTCGTCCAGCTCCTCGTCGTCAAGAGGCCATGCACCCGCCTCCTTCAGTTCGTTCATAATCTGGTTGACCTCTGCGGTTAACTGCTTCAGTCGAGACTTCTTCTGCTCAATCTGTTCGTTCGTCATTGTTGCCATAATACTTTGTTTTTAGTTTACGTATTTGGTGGTAAAGTTAACCATTTATTTCTAATGTTGTTACACTTACAACCAAAATATTGCATTTTTTAAGTCTTTAGAATGACTAATAAGTAACATAAAAATAAATCATCATTTTTGCATATTATTAAAAATATCTATAACTTGTACCGCGATTTGGTGCATAGTATGCTTTACTTTGAAGTAGTATATTAGAAAATCAAGTTATGATAGGAGCAATTATAGGAGATATAGTAGGTAGCAGATGGGAATTCAACCCCACCAATGACTACGATTTCAGGTGGCTTTCCGTTGAGAATGACTTTACAGACGACACTATCTGTACGATAGCTGTGGCAGATGCTCTGCTGCAAGGTCGTGATTTTGGTGAGAGCATCCACGAGTGGTGCCGTAAATACCCTTATCCTACAGGAGGCTATGGTGGCCGTTTTGCCCAATGGGTGCAAAGTGATAATCCACAACCGTACAATAGTTTTGGCAATGGAGCAGCCATGAGAGTGGGCCCGGTGGCACATTGGTTCGATGATGAAGCCCAGGTGCTTGAAGCAGCCAAAGCTACAGCACTCCCCACTCATAATCACCCAGAAGGCATCAAGGGTGCACAGACGGTGGCTTTGGCCATATTCAAGGCACTAGTCTATAACAGAGCCAGTTATCAGGAGGCTCCAATGCATATAGATGAAATACTCCAGGCATGTGTGGAGTTCTCTGGCTACGACATCAATATGCCCAAGTCATCCGTCCAGAACAAGTTTGATGAAACATGCCAGGGAACTGTGCCTGTAGCATTGAAGATTATCAGTATGGCAGCCAATTTCGAAGATGCCATACGAATGGCCGTCAGTTTGGGTGCCGATGCCGATACGTTGGGCGCTATTGTTGGCAGCATTGCCGAAGCCATCTGGGGCATTCCATTAGAGTTGCGAATGGACTTTAAGTATTTGTTGCCAGAAGAGATGCACAGAGTATTAATTGATTTCCGTAAAAAGCGCCCAAGTTCCTTCAAGCCCTTGATTGACACCTGTTATGCGCGCAATGATTTTATAAATGTCTGTTGGGATGTTTATTACGATATAGAAGAAGATGCATACGATGAGGAGATAAAGAAGGTGCTAGACAGGAATGAGCAAAGGCGCATGATAATGAAGGAAAGGGCGAAGGCAAGGGAGAATTGGTAACAGAGAATAATATGACATACACCTATAAATATCCAAGACCAGCAGTAACGGCCGATTGCATAGTAATGACAAGAGAGTCAGCGCCGCAAGTGCTGCTTATTCAAAGAAGCCATGAGCCCTTTAAGGGATGTTGGGCTTTTCCAGGAGGTTTCATGAATATGGATGAAACTACCGAGCAATGTGCCATTCGAGAGTTGGAGGAGGAGACAGGTTTAAAGGTCAACAACCTCCATCAGATAGGAGCCTACTCAAAGGTTGATAGAGATCCTCGGGGAAGGACAGTAACCGTAGCCTACCTCTCTATTTTCGATGCCCCTCTTGAAGTAAAAGGCCAAGATGATGCAGCCAAAGCCCAATGGTTTCCCATTTCTAAATTGCCAGCATTAGCCTTTGACCATGATGAAATAATGAAGGATGCGATAGCATTGTATAACAGGTTGAAGTAATGGTTGCCGAATAACTTAGTGTTTATGAATAATAATTAATAATTGAAATAATGGAAGAAAAACAATTTACTTGGATTCCGTTTTACCAAGAACTAGCAAAGGCTCTATTGAAATATAAAAATAATAGAAAACCTTTGGTAGATTGGATCTACTCTGAACTTAGCAAGGTAGGGTCTGGTACATTAGTCGACTACTTAAAAGAAAAGGATGGCTCTCAGATAGTTGATATAGATCCATTCTCAGTATTTGCGATATTTAATAGAAGCCTAACAATAGATAATAGGATTTCTTTTTTACAAATGTTTAAAGAGAAATTCGGCCTAAACTCTGCAGTTCCTACTGATTTTGATGGTATTCCTACGATATTTGCCATGAAAGCCTTCTTCTTCTCATGGGAGGCTGATAATGAACAGAGAATTCATGATTTGTGGAAATTGTTCGAAGCAGCGATTTCAGATAAAGATATTAGCAGTTTATTCGACAAGGTTATTAAGGGTGGTGTACCTCGAATTAGTCTTACTATGGTTTTATATTGGGTGGCTCCTGATAAATACATTAATTTAGACAAGCGTAATTCTGGATTTTTAAAAACACTAGGCTTTGAAGATAAGTACTCAGATCTCAACTATGAACAGTATTCAAAGCTCATTAATGATGTTCAGGATAAGATGAAAGAAATCAATTGTTCTTCATTTCCAGAACTTTCATATAAAGCTTGGAGTGAGTCAAATACTGAAAGAATTTGGATGTATAACGGTGATACCGATACAATCTCTTCCAATTATCTAAAAATGGGTGAATTGGCTAATGGAAAATTGCAATTCGAAAAATTCAATACAAAAACCGAACTGGGAAATGCATATAGATCTATAGTTGGTAACAAAGATGTTAGAGTACCCCAGATGTACTGGGAGTTTATGCACGATGTTAAGATAGGGGATATAGTGGTTATTTTTGGTACCAAAAAAGAAAAAGGAAAACAATGGCATTTGTTGTATGGTTGGGGTAGGTTTGTATCAGATTACAAGTTAGATTATTCTGACAATAATCCTATTCAAAGAGAAGTGGAATGGAACTTACCTTTACCCCAAGAACCTATTGAAGAAAGATACACTAAAAATGCTTTGTATTTTCATGATATAGAAGGAATAGAAGCAGCAAATATATTAAAGCTATTAAAAATAAACCAAGAAGGAAAAGTAAATATGGAGACAAGTGATAATAAATATATAGAGCTCTTAAGAACTAATCATAATTTGATTTTAACGGGTGCACCTGGTACAGGTAAAACACATCTAGCCAAAGAAATAGCTAAAGAGATGCTAGGTTTAGAAAAAGTTGAAGACTTATCTAAAGACAAGCGTTTTGGCTTTGTTCAGTTCCATCCTTCCTATGATTATACAGATTTTGTGGAGGGTTTAAGACCAACAAAAGATAATAATGGTAATGTGGGCTTTGAAAGGAAAGATGGTGTTTTCAAGCAGTTTTGTAAACAAGCAATTCTTTCAGAATCAGCTGATGCTAACATTTTAGGCGAAATTAACGACAACCCTACAGTTTGGAAAGTATCATTAGGAGGTACAGGTGACAACCCTACCAGAAAAGACTGTATGGATAATGGCTATATCAGAATAGGTTGGCATGAGTATGGAAATGAAGAAGATTTTAGCGATTATAATGAATTCCGTCATGGTGGTAAGTATGTGCTAAGAGCTTTTCAAAGTGGCATGAAAATAGGTGATCTAGTCGTTTCATGTTATTCAGCTTGGGATGTTGATGCTATAGGTGTTATTACTGGTGATTATGAGTATCGAGAAGAAGGAGGAGAGTATCCTAGATACAGAACGGTGAAATGGCTAGTTAAGAACATCAAAGAGAATATTGTTAAACTCAACAACAACAAACCTTTTACTTTATCAACTATCTATAAAGCCAGTATTACAGCTGAAGATGCTTTGAAAATAGTTAAGAACTATTCAAATAATGTAGTAGATGCATCCAGAAAAAATGATGCGGTGTTCGTCATAGACGAAATCAATCGAGGCGAGATTTCTAAGATATTTGGTGAATTGTTCTTCTCTATAGATCCTGGTTATCGAGGTGTGGATGGAAAAGTAAACACTCAATATCAGAATATGATTGAAGAAGGTGATGTCTTCAAGGATGGCTTCTATGTTCCAGAAAATGTCTATATTATCGGTACTATGAATGATATTGATCGTAGTGTAGAAAGTATGGACTTTGCTATGCGTCGTAGATTTGCATGGAAAGAGGTAAAAGCATCTGAAAGCTATTCTAACATGATTGAGAATGATCCTGAATTCACAACAGTAAAGGATGAAATTAAGCAGAGGATGACAAGTCTTAATAAGGCTATTGCAGAGACTGAGGGCTTGAATGAATCTTATCAGATTGGAGCAGCTTACTTTAGAAGATATCTCGACTATAAAGGCCAGCCTAACCCATTTAATTGCTTATGGGAAAACCATTTGAAAGGTTTGCTCTGCGAGTATCTGCGTGGCAATCGTAAAGCAGAGGTACTATTACAACAATTTTATAATGCTTATAACAAGATAAATCCTGATGAACAAGCTGCCGATACAAACAAGGGATAATTGGGCACATACTTTAACAGATGAAGAGTTCTGTCATCTTGAAACACTGAAAAAGCTGGCAGAACCGACAATCTCTAAACTTGCATTCGATGATCACCCTAATTTATTGGTGTTCCCTCAGAACCTCGATGTCTATGGGGACAAGATTGGTAATGCTCATATTTTTGATATTAAAGACAACCAACTGGTTACCGGCAATATTATGGGGTTTGTTGGTTGTGGCAATACAAAAGTAAGCATTACATCACGATTTGTCCAAGACAAAGATGAAGACTACTTCTTGCATTATATGTTGGAGAAAGTTTTTGCTATCAATCTCTTCGATCTCCAGTTTAATTCTGATGAAGAAAGTATTTTCGACTTCCTAATATATCTTTTCCCTTCTTTTCTTAAAAGGGCTATTCAACAAGGTATCTATAGGGAATATCAAACTCATCTTTATAACGATGCAAACGTAAAAGGTAGAATTGATGTGGCTCGACATATTCGTTTAAACATCCCTTTTGCTGGCAAAATAGCTTATTCTACACGCGAATATGCCTACGATAACCATCTAACTCAGTTGATACGTCATACTATTGAGTTTATATCTCATCATCATTTAGCTGGTAATATTCTCCGTAATGATGAAGATACTATTGAAGCAGTAAAAGTTATTCGCCAAGTAACGCAATCCTATGATCGCAATAAGCGGCAAAAAGTCTTGAATCATAATCTTAAGCCAATCAGTCATCCTTACTATGGCGAGTATCTGCCACTTCAACAGCTATGTCTTCAGATACTCCGTCAAGAAGAAATGAAATATGGCCAAGATGAAGACGAAATCTATGGCATTCTTTTCGATGGCGCTTGGCTATGGGAGGAGTATTTGAATACTTTCTTATCAGAAATAGGATTCGAACATCCAAGAAATAAAGAAGGTACTGGTCGTAAGTATTTATTTGTAGGTAATTCTGGTTGGTGTTATCCAGACTTCATAAACTCTCAAAAGGTTCTTGATGCTAAATATAAATGGTATTGTGACTGGAAGAAAGTTCAATCCGAAGACTTGTATCAAGTAATATCTTATATGCATATACTTGATCGTGAAGAAGGCGGATTTATTGTACCTGTAGATTGGGATTCTATGAAAATTCCTTCTAAAACTCTTAATGGGAAAGGTGGAACTATGTCAGTTTATGGAATGAATGTTGCTTATAAAGCAAATTGTTTTATTGATTTTAGCAAGCATATGGAGAATGAAGAAATCAATATTAAGGAAGATATTCTAAAATCAGGTATTGAACTATGAAAATCCCCATACTATTTAAGCAGTATATATGGCTGATTGATACCATCAATCGAGCAGGAAAGATAACTCTGGCTGAGCTTAGTGTGCAATGGCAGGAGAAGGAGGAGAGTGAGGGCTTGCCACTATCCAGGACAACCTTTAACCGTCATCGCGATGCCATATTGGATATGTTCGGAGTGATTATCGAATGTGACAGGAAAGATGGCAATAGATACTATATAGAAAACAAAGAGGTGTTAGAAGAGAATACCGTTCAGAACTGGATGCTCTCAACCCTGAGCGTAAGTAATATGCTTGATGAGAATGTAAGCCTACAGCATCGAATCCTGTTAGAGAGTATTCCTTCAGGCAATTATATTTTGCAAGACATTATCAAAGCCATGCGAGAGAGCCGTCGCATCATGATTACCTATCGACGATATGGGGCTGCTTCGGCAAATTCATTTTCTGTGGCTCCTTATTGTGTAAAGCTCTTCAAGCGCCGCTGGTATTTATTGGCAAGGTTTGACGGCCCCACTTATAGGGATAATGGTAAAGGTGACAAGGAGTCATTGTCAGTCTTCTCACTCGATCGTATAGAAGATTTGATTATTCAGGAAAGCAAGTTCATTATGAATCCCGATTTCGATGCTGCAACCTATTTTAATGAGTGTTTTGGCATTGTTATAGGAGATGGTACTAAACCAGAAAAAATAGTAATAAGGGCTCGCGGTATAGAACCGTATTATCTTTTCGACCTGCCTTTGCATGAGTCACAACATGTGATAAACGAAACAGAAGACTATACAGATTTTGAGTATTACCTGCGTCCTACATCCGACTTCAAGGCACATCTAATGTCAAGAGGGGAGTGGCTCCAGGTTATTTCTCCAGAATGGCTGGCCGAAGAGATGCAAAGATGGATTCAAGCAGCATTGAACAGGTATAATAACGAAAAATAGAAGAAAAATAAAATTTTCTTTGCATTGTACCGAGTTGTGGTGCAATGCTCCCATAATTTTGTATCAGAAAACAAAAATGTTTAACTTTAAAGATCAAGATTATGGAAGCAAAGAAGTTGTTTTTTATGGATTGCCATCTGGCTGGTCGTAAGTACCACGATGCAGATGAAGTTTGGGACAAGCTGAAGGTGGGCACAATTCTGCAACTGAAAAGAGACCTCGGCAACCCTTATGATGCCAAAGCTGTGGCAGTGATGTATTATAATAAGGAAGATGATGAAAAATACTGCATTGGTTATATCCCTTGTGAGGATAACGAGATTATAGCTTCAATTTTGGAGATGGGATGGACTGACATGTTTGAGTGCCGCATCAGCAAGATTAACCCTGATGCTCACCCTGAGTATCAAGTACATCTGACGATTAAGATTAAGCGTAAAGTAGTATAACTTTTAAACTAATATACCATGGAACAACAGATTAAAGTTTTAAATATTGGTAAAGGTAGGTCTATCAAGATACCTGTGGATTATCAACATTTTTACCTCGACTATTCTTCTAACCCTGAGAATAAGGGTTGGAGGAAAGAGGAAGTAATCCACATTCTAGAGTGTATCAAGGATAATCGTTTGGAAGAGTTGGATATGGATACCAATATGATGAATGATATTGGTTGTTTCTTTGAGGATGGTGTTTGTGTGAAGCCTGACATTCAGAAGGCTGTATATTGGTACGAACAAGCTATTGTATTTGGCAACGACCTGGCTCGTGCCAACTTGGCTGACGTCCTTCGCAAAGGAACTCAGGGTTATCCCAAAGATCTGAAACGTGCCTTCGAACTTTATAAGGAGTGTGGTTTGCCCTATGCTCACTATCGAGTAGGAGAGTTCTACGAGCATGGATGGGGCGTGAAGCAAGACCTTGAAGCAGCTAAAGCATATTATCGCCACGCCTACAAAGAAGGTCATGCCCTTGCCAACAAGAAGTTGAAAGAGTGGAATCTTTTGGAGTAAAAGATACGGAGTTATTTACTCATAATAATCAGTTTAAGGAATGATTAAAAAGGAAGCATTAGAGAAGTTCGCAAATAAGTATATCTCTTACTTTGAGAATGAATTTGAGCCTACAGGGGAATCGTATTATCATTTCTTTGATAGTGATGTATTCCCAAATGATTGTCGAGCGCTCGGCTTTGATATGGATTGTGGCAAATCCTTCATAGAAGCATATGGTGAACCAGCATGGAATAGCGTCCAAGACTTAAAAGCCTGTATAGATAAAATTAACGATATCAAAATAATAGGATCAGGTCTTTTTTCTATGTGGAGATATTATAATCACTGGTCATACAATCATGCGGATGAGAAAGGAAAAGTATGGTTCCTGATATTGTTATGTAAACTCAAGAGTTTGACGGTTAATATTTGATGAATTATGATGAAGAAAGATTTACCAAAAGATTATATCCCATCTGTAAAAGATGTAGAGTGGTTTATTAACTATTGGAATGAAGTTCCAAGTTATTCTAATCATGAGAAGTCGTTAAATAAGCTCTTTCTAGAGTTATGTCCTTATAATATCAATATAGAGGATATTTTAATCAAATGTTCTGCCCTTAACGATTTCTATAGCACGAATATCTATGACATTCATGCTGTGGCCCAACATATCCTATCACTTAGAATAGATGTAAGGCTGGATAAAGGTGATAAGGCCTTGGTAAAAGACATTGCTCACGTAGAATTTAATGGTAAAGACCATATCTTCTATTCCTTTGCCACAAAGTATTGTAGTCATCACCAACCTAAGCAATATGCAATTTATGATAGCTATGTAGAAAAGGTGCTATTATCTATTAACCAAAGGGAACACTTTGCCAACTTCAAAAGAGAAGATTTGAGGGACTATGAAACATATATGAGTGTTATCAAGGCTTTTCAGCAAAGGTTTGGACTGATGCAATATAATGTCAAGCAGTTAGATCAATATCTTTGGCAACTTGGTAAATGGTATTTCAATCCACATGGATTAACATTCAAATACTATAATAGGGAAGAAGAGAATCCATACCCACGTGAAGATATCAGAAGCAATTTCTGGTATGGGGAGATGATGTTTGTAAAAACTGTTGCAACAGGACCTAACCCTGGAGAGTGGAAAGAAGAAGGTAAAGAATGGCTAAAAAATGGAGCAAACGAACAAATCAAACAACTTGCGAGCAAGTACACCCCAGAGCAGTTTGGTTTGATAACATACATTTCTGCTTTATATGGCAAATGGTGTCCTTATGATGATCAATCATGGATTGTAGATTATTAATGAATTATGAAAACAGATAAAGAATATCCTGCTACGCATTCCATGGAAACTGCATGGTATTGTGTGGATGAAGATGGTAATGTAGGCATCTTCCAGATAGAAGATAATGGCCCTGTTCCTGAGGGTTATGATTATGGAGGTGATCCTGATAGCCTTTTCTGGTACGGGTTCTCATCTTATGATGAGAGTATGATTCGCCATCTGCCACTCACACCAGAACAGATAGAGCCTCTTTTGATTCCTAAAAAAGAGCTCAAGAAAGATTGGGATAATAGCTATGGAAGAGAATCCAATTTATGGTGGAATAATGTTATCATAAAGATTGATATGACCAAGTTGCCTTTATTGGAAAAGGCACTGTCACTTAACCCAGAAAAAAAAGGTCATCTTAATGAGAAAGCTGTATGCTTATCTGAGCCAGAAGGATTATTCTCGGTTATAATGAATTATAATAAGAAAGGTGTTTCGTTGTTAGAAGAGAATGATGTTATTAAGGCAGTTTACGAAACACCTGAATTCTGGTTGCGAGAATCATACGACGATGATGAGATTGTCAATGAAGATTATAAATTGTATCCTGTTTATGTGTATTGGCAGAATTATTGGCCTTACTCAGGTGCTGCTTCTAAATATGTAGAGCCTCGTTATCCTTTAAAGATATCGCAGCTACCCAAAGAGCTTCAAGATAAAGCCTTCAGAATTCCTCTCAAATTCAAGGATACCGACAGAATCCAATTGGCGGAATACTTGCCTGTAAAAGTTTCAGGATGTCCTGAATATGTGTATGACAGCCAGATATGGTGTGAACTTGCCACGTCTGATGAAAGTCTTATGTATTATAACCAAAAGACCAAAGCGATCATATACAAGGAAACGATGGATAAATTGATTGCAGAGGGGAAGGCTGAAGAATTTGATTGGGACAAACATCGAGATTTAAAGAAATGATTGAACTCTTGTCTATAGACCTATCCAATTATTGTTCCAAGCAATGCTCGTTCTGCTATAACCATAGTACACGAGAGGGTAATACCATGTGGAAGCCTTCGGAGGTAATTGATTTCGCCTCTGACTGTGTCAAGCATGGGGTGAAAGCTGTGTCTTTAGGTGGTGGCGAGCCTTTTGAATATGAGGGTATCTTCGAGGTAATAGATGCTTTATACACACAATGTTATCTGTCTGTTACATCCAACGGTTTGCCTTTAGAAGACACGTTAATATGGGAACAATTGAGTTTGCATAAGCCTGATAAGATACATCTCACTATTCACCATCCTGATAACGAGGCTGAGGTGTTTAGAGTGGAGCATCGACTACATGAAATTGAAAGTTTGGGTATCAAGCCTGGGCTTAATCTGTTGGTGGGAGCGGATATGATAGAACCAGCAAAGAGGGTATATAGTAGTATGAGCAATGTTTTACATCTTGACCAGATTATATTGGTACCTCAACGATTCTCGAACACCCCAACACCCAAGCAACTATCTTCAGTCGCCGATGGGAAGCCTTTTCAAAGTCCATCATGCCTACTGGGTTGTAAGAGACCTGATAACTTTTGCTCAGTATCATGGGATAAGAAGGTAAATTCTTGTAGCTTTGCTGGTGGAAAAGTAGCATTGAAATCATTAGTTTTTGAAGGGTTAGAAAATGCATTGAAAAACGTTAATTGGAAATCATGCATGCTATAGGATAGTTGCTAGGCAAATGATAGATGATGCAGTAGGACTTCATGCATAAGATTATTAAAATACCTTGTTCTGGCGTTTTGTAGTTCGGATGACGAAAATGAAGAAGATTAGCGGTCAATTTTTTTGACCGCAAAATGAAATCCGATAAGTTTTTGCTTACCGGATTTCAGATTATTTACATCAGTTTACATAAAGATAGGACCATGTCCCATGCACGAGGTCGTGCTGATGGCAGTCAGTGCTGCCGTAAGAACCGATATTACCAGTTGGATAACCGATTTCCAAAAATCTTTGTTTTTCATAGCGATTTAGATTAAAGTTAATAATAGTTGGATTTTTACTGCCCTAATCATACCCCTCTGCCCCTTTGGGGCACCTCCCCTGACTCAGGGGAGGA